>OFHM01000006.1_pt1:0-42500 | contig 227342 bp, 181 predicted proteins | sample 1521311 | NCBI WGS metagenome assembly OFHM01 (sample SAMEA3504083, study PRJEB24116) | mouse gut metagenome | biome: mouse gut; feature: mouse-associated habitat; material: faeces | place: Denmark | collected 2011 | reverse complement strand
TTTTCAAAACAGATTATTATATTTGCTATCCTTTTGAAGATGCATGCCGCATTTTACCGATTGCGTCTCATCCGGGCAAGCCTCATAAGAGACAAAGCCCGTGTTACGGAATAACTATAACTTATTATAATATGACAGAGAAAAAGACATCGCTTCCCGAGAATGCGCAAAGGGAGCTGAAACCGGGCGAAGAGTACAGGCCGCTCCTCTCACCCGGGAAGAACTGGCCTGAAGTCACGCCATGGTCGGTATGCCTGGGACTTCTGATGACAGTGCTGTTCTCGGCTGCGGCAGCTTTCCTCGGACTGAAGGTCGGACAGGTATTCGAAGCCGCAATTCCGATTGCGATTATCGCAGTGGGACTTTCCAATGCGCTGGGCCGCAAAAATTCGCTCGGGGAAAACGTGATGATACAGTCCATAGGCTCATGCTCAGGGGCAATCGTAGCAGGAGCCATATTCACTTTGCCTGCCCTATATATATTGCAGGACAAATATCCAGAGCTTACGGTCAACTTCACTAAAGTGTTCTTCTCCTCACTGCTTGGAGGCATACTCGGAATCCTGTTCCTTATTCCGTTCAGAAAATATTTCGTCAAGGAGATGCACGGCAAATATCCTTTCCCTGAGGCAACGGCCACCACACAGGTGCTCGTAAGCGGTGAAAGCGGAGGAAAAGGCGCCAAGACACTGCTTGTGAGCGGACTTATCGGCGGACTGTATGATTTCATCGTATCGACTTTCGGCCTATGGGGAGAGACGCTGACAACAAAAATCCTTCCATGGGGAGCGGCCCTGGCGGACAAGGCAAAGGTCGTGCTCAAGATAAACACCGGAGCCGCCGTCCTGGGACTCGGGTATATCGTGGGTCTTAAATATGCCTTCATCATCTGCTGCGGAAGCTTCCTCGTATGGCTTGTAATCATACCTCTTATGAATCTGATATGGGGAGGACAGGTCATAGACCTCATGAACTCAGGAATAACTCAGACAATCGGAGAAATGTCCGCAGACCAGATATTCAGGGAATATGCAAGGCATATAGGCATCGGAGGAATAGCCACTGCCGGAATCATCGGCATAGTAAAGTCTTTCGGGGTCATCAAGTCTGCCGTCGGACTGGCAGTAAATGAATTCAAGAAAGGCAAGGGAGCAGGAGAAGCTGAAGCAATCAGGACCCAGAGGGACATTTCCATGAAAATAATAGCAGGAGGAATTGCCCTCACCCTTCTTGCAGTGTTCCTGTTCTTCATGTTCGGTGTCGTGGACAACATCTGGCATGCAGTCGTAGGAGTGCTCGTCGTGGGCGTAATTGCATTCCTCTTCACTACGGTCGCCGCGAACGCGATTGCCATCGTAGGTTCTAATCCTGTCAGCGGAATGACACTGATGACGCTCATACTCGCTTCGCTGATAATGGTGTCGGTCGGACTGAACGGAACAGCCGGAATGACGGCCGCTCTTATAATAGGTGGAGTGGTATGTACCGCGCTGTCAGTGGCCGGAGCCTTCGTGACCGACCTTAAGATAGGATATTGGATAGGCTCCACGCCGCAGAAGCAGGAAAGCTGGAAATTCCTCGGGACTCTCGTGGCAGCCGCTACGGTCGGAGGAGTCATGCTTGTCCTGAACAAGACCTACGGATTCACAGGGGACAATGCTCTCGTGGCGCCTCAGGCCAATGCCATGGCAGCTGTCATAGAGCCGATGATGAACGGAGGCGGAGCTCCTTGGCCACTGTATGGAATCGGAGCTGTCATTGCACTCCTGCTGACTGCGTTCAAGATTCCTGCTCTTCCGTTTGCGCTCGGAATGTTCATTCCTATAGACCTCAACCTGCCTATGCTTGCAGGAGGAGCCATATCATGGTATGTGGGAAGCCGCAGCAAAGACAGCGCAGTCAATAATGCAAGGACGGAAAAAGGCACACTGATTGCATCCGGCTTCATCGCCGGCGGAGCGCTTATGGGAGTGGTCAGCGCAATTCTCCGCTTCGCAAAGGTTGACGCATTCATGGAACCTTCACCATGGACAGAACCTGTAGCCATAATACCGTATGCCGCAATAATCATATATATGATATGGTCATCACTCAAGGCAAATAAAGAATAACAATAATGAACGGAGTCATTACCGCACTGCTGCTGACTGTGGCGGCCGGACTTTCCACCGGCATAGGAGGCGCGCTCGTGCTGTTCAAGAAAAAGATAAGCAGCGACTTCCTCGCAGGGGCTTTGGGCCTCAGCGCGGGAGTCATGCTGTTCATATCACTCGCTGAGCTATTGCCACAGTCACAAACACTGATGGCTGCATGCTGGAGCGGAAAGGGAGGAGGTGCAATGGCCTTGGTCGCATTCTTCATAGGAATGGGAGTCATAACGCTAATTGACTTCATTGTCCCGGAATATGAGAACCCGCACGAGGCCACAGGGCTGTCTCTCGACGGACATGCCAATATAAAGAGGCTCGGGGTAATGTCTGCAATAGCCATAGCCGTTCACAATTTCCCGGAGGGCATCGCAACTTTCATAGGAGCGCTTAATGACCCTCAGACAGGTGCGGGAATCACTTTCGCCATAGCGCTGCATAATATTCCGGAAGGAATTGCCGTGGCGATACCTATATATTATGCGACAAAGAAAAAGGGCAATGCTTTCCTTTGGGCCATGCTGTCCGGACTGAGCGAACCCGCCGGTGCACTTTTATGCTACGGTGCGGCCGCGCTTTTCGGGGCGGACCTTGCGGGAGGCGGCCCGGCCTTCCCTCTTGTGCTTGCCGCCGTGGCAGGAATCATGGCTTACATCTCGCTTGACGAGCTTCTTCCTACTGCGGAAAAATACGGAAAGCATCATGTGGCCATTGCCGGAGTCGTGGCAGGAATGGCAATCATGGGCGCAAGCCTTCTTTTCATATGACAACTAAAAATGATATAATGGAAAATATTTTAGACAGATTTCTCAGATACGTGGCTGTGGACACGCAGTCAGACTCTGAATCAGACTCGCAGCCGAGCGCGGCAAAAGAGTTCAATTTGCTCAAGATGCTCAGGGATGAGCTGCACGCAATGGGCGTTGAAGCGAGCTTGGACGAGTATGGATATGTAATGGCAAAAATACCGTCAAACTGCGGCAAAGATGTTCCGGCAGTCGGGTTTATCGCACATGTGGACACCGCTCCTGATGCTTCCGGAGACAATATCCATCCACAGATAATCAGGAATTATGACGGTTCCGACATTCCGCTGAAGGGCGTGGAAGGGCTTTATCTTAAAGTGAGCGAGTTCCCGGAGCTTGCGGACTACAAGGGACAGACCTTGATTACAACTGACGGAACGACTCTGCTCGGAGCCGACGACAAGGCCGGGGTCGCCGAGATAATGGATGCGGTGCAAAATATCATGGCACATCCTGAGTTCAGGCACGGTGACATTATGATAGGCTTCACTCCTGACGAGGAAATCGGACGGGGCGTGGCCAAATTCGATGTCAGGAAGTTCGGTGCGAAGTATGCCTACACCATGGACGGAGGAGCGCTCGGAGAGCTTGAATACGAGAATTTCAATGCGGCAGGAGCCACAATACGCATACAGGGCCGCAACATCCATCCCGGCTATGCAAAGGGAAAGATGCTCAATGCCATACTCATCGGAATGGAGCTGAATGACATGCTGCCGGCATGGCAGCGCCCGGAATATACAGACGGCTATGACGGCTTCTATCATCTGATAAGCTTCAAGGGAGAGGTAGAGACCGCCACTTTCTCCTATATAATAAGAGACCATGACATGGACCTGTATGAGCAGAAAAAGGCTTATCTGGAAAAATGCGTGGAGTTCATAAACGGCAAATACGGAGAGGGAACCGCCTCAGTGGAGATAAAGCACCAGTATTACAACATGCGCAAGGAGGTCGAGCCGCACTACCATATCGTGGAGAAAGCGGTCAAAGCCATGGAGGCAGAAGGGATACGCCCGAAGATACAGCCTATACGAGGCGGCACGGACGGGGCCAACCTGTCTTTCATGGGTCTCCCGTGCCCGAACATTTTTGCAGGAGGGCACAACTTCCACGGCAAGATGGAGTTCGTTCCGTTGGAGAGCATGCAGAAGGCGTCCAAGGTTATCATGAACATCATCTCACTGTATGCCGAAGAGCAATGACGAAAAGAGGCTGACTAAAAAGTCAGAATAACTCTCTGAGAATTCAATATTTGGGAACCAGGTCGAGGTTGAACACACCGGAAAACAAGAAAAAAGGGCTTGACTAATACTTTTTAGTCAGCCCCCTTTCGCATATAACATTATGAATCAGATCGTTACATTCCAATGTGGCACAAGTCTTCCTTGGTGAACGGCCTGCGTGTGCCGTCAGGGAGTATGAATCCGGCCTCCATGAAGCCGCCTCCATGGTCAAAATAGCGGATTTCAATTGGATGCCAGCCTTTACGCAGGGCAACCTGGCCGCTTTTCTCGTCGCGTGAATGCAGTCCGTCATTCTCTACGGCCGTCCTGCCCGATATTGTCATGACAGACCCGTCATCGGTATAAGTGTAGAATGACCATATGCCATCCTCCGGAATCCTTACATAGCCTTTGAACATAAGTCCGAAATCACTTGACGGCTCAGCAGGAAGAACAACAGTCTCCGACACGAACTCCGCATCAGGAGCTGCGGAAGACAAGGCCATGCAGTCCGGGAATTTGCCGTCAAAGCGCCATGTCATAAGGCCTGCCGCACATCCGTCAGGATAAGCAGCCCCGGCATCACAGCCGGAAGATTCCCCGCATCCGCCGCAAGATGAATTGGAGAGGCAGCCGAAAGCAGGCTCTGCATAATCCGAAGTGCTCCAACGGGCAGTATAGGTCTGTCCGCCTATTCCGGATGAGGTGAAAGGACGGATTTTCAGAATGCAGTCCTCTTTTATTGTCATCGGCCCGTCCATCACATCAGAATCAGGCCCCGGGACACTTCCGTCAGAGGTATAGCGCACAACAACCCCGTCAAAAGGAACCGTAACACTGACAACTGCAGAATCCGTGAACACATTGAGGTCACAGAAACCGTCCGGGTCAGGTATCCTGTAATTCCATCCGCACTCATCGAGTTTCTCAAGATGGGCAATCACCCTCCTGTTGAAATCTGCCGCATCCTTTTTCTCCGGCTCAGACCATGCTGTCTCGCTCACTGCAAACATGCGCGGGAAAAGCCTGTCGCATACCCCTTCGAAAGAAGTCACATATTCAGTCCACAGATTTCCATGCACACCGAGAACCTGGTCCTCATGGCCATAAAGAATCTCATCCACAGGCTCATGGCAATACACCTTCATAAGAGTATTCCTGTTCTGGGCAAGGTCCATATAATAAAACTCATTAGGGCAGAGTATGATTCCGTTTCCATTCTTCACTGCGTTCTCCTTGGTCGCAGGAACCCACGGCCTCCACCACTGAACGACAGCATCCTTGGAAAACTCCGGCTTGGAAGCTATCTCGTCCCATCCTATGATTGTCTTTCCGTTCTCATTGCAGAAGTTCTCCAGTTCTTTCACAAACCAGTCCTGAAGGTCATGTTCATCCGCAAGGCCATATTCCGCCTTACGTGCCTGGCACTTCGGACATGCTGCCCAATGCGACTTCTCGACCTCATCAGCCCCTATATGCACATAGCCATAAGGGAAGAGCCCGAAGATTTCCTTATATACATCTTTGGCAAACCTGATTGTAGCATCGTTGCCTGGACACAGGGGAACAGAGAAATCCTTTCCCCATACGGCCCTGCCGCTGCAGCTAAGCTCCGGATAGGACTCTATAATATTGAGAGAATGGCCCGGCATATCTATCTCCGGAATCACGTCCATGCCCAATGACGCGGCATATGCCACGATGTCACGAATCTCATCCTGTGTATAATAGCCTCCGTACAAAGTCTTGCCGTCCCTTGAAACAAGGCGGTCCTGAGGAAGCAATGAGGTCGGGTCATTTTCATCCGCAGCCCTCTTTGCAGCCATAATGTCATGATTGTGCAGCGCAGGGTCACGGAAACCGCCCTTTGACGTAAGCTCAGGACGGGACTTGATTTCCACTCTCCATCCCTGGTCATCAGTCAAGTGCCAATGGAATTTGTTGAATTTGTACTGGGCCAGCTTCGCAAGCAGGGCCTTGACCTCCGCCGGAGTGAAAAAATGCCTTGACACATCCAGCATGAATCCCCGCCATGCAAACCTCGGTGAATCCTCGATACGGCACACGGGCACTTTTCCGCCTGATACAATCTGGCCGAGGGTCGCCACAGCCGCCACAGCACCGGAATATGAACCGCAGGCAATGCGTATTCCCTTTTCCGTAACATCAAGCACATATTCTCCGTCAGGTTCAAGAGAACCGTCATGCACAAAGACGATGTCCCCCTTTTTTCCGGCCGTCATATTGACTGTGCATCCGCCCTCCGGGGTGGTTCCGTCAGCATAAAGGCAACCGTCCAGATTCATTTTCAGGAAATCCGCGGCAGCAAAAAAGGAGCTGTCACCGCATGCGGTCTCAACATTGGCCGGCACAAGGAAATGCCCTGTGCCCATACGTACAGAAGAAGGCACTGGAATAATGTCCGGGACAGGATTTTCCTCCCCACACGAACTCATCAAAGGCAGCATAAGCACTGCCAGCAGCAAAAAACGTTTCATTTCAATATATTGTCATTGTGAATATCAACACCATTATAAACCACTTCCCCGTCAAGCACAGTCTCAGCCGCGGCAGGGACGGTCTTATTTTCTATCAAATCTACAAGAGCCGCAATGGCATTGCTGCATATCGCCCCTATCGGCTGCCGCACATACGGAATCGGAGGAGAGAAGCAGTCATAGACATCAGAATTGTCAAAGCCTACAAGCATAATGTCCCTCTGCACCCTGACATTCATGGCCGACAGCCTCTTGATGGCCGCGATGGTCAATGAATTGGTGGCGAACACAAGTCCTTCCGCTCCCCTTTCAACGATGGAAGGCAGCACCTCGGCAGCCGCAGCATCAATGTTTTCGAACGGGAGACGGTGTATCCTTATGTCATGTTCATCATATCCGAGCGCTTTCATGCTCTCCACAAACCCGGCCTCACGGTCGGAGATGCTTGACATGCGCATCGTGTAGGACAGCATCTCGATTTTGCGTATATCCCGGCCTACAAGCAGCTCTACGGCCTTTTTCATCGCACCGCAATTGTCGAGCAGGATTCTCGGCACAGGCAGGTCAAAGTCTTTCCTGTCCATTACAACAAGAGGAGCCCTCATGTCTATAACATGTCTCAGGCTATCCTCAGAGCCTTCGCAGGGAACTATTATGAAGCCCTCAACGCCTTTGTCCATGAAAGAGCGCACCAGAACGCCAAGCTTGTCCGGACACTCGTCAGTGCTTCCGAAAAGCACGGTATAGCCGTGAAGAAAGGCCATTTCCTCCAGCTGGCGGGCAATCTCCCCGTAAAAAACATTGGATATGTCGGACAGGAGAACCCCTATGACCTTGGAATGACCGCTGCGCAACATGCGTGCGGCAGAACTCGGCTGATAATTAAGCCGGCGGGCAACCTCAAGAATTTTCTCACGGGTAGCCTCATTCACACGATATTTCCTTTTGCCGTCAGAGCCGATGCGGTTGTTCATCACGAAAGAGACCAACGCTATGGACACTCCGGCTTCCGCTGCTATATCCTTTATAGTAACACTCTTTGGCATGTCTGGAAAGCCTGGTTTAAGTTTCAGAAAGGGACGGAACCACCGGTCCCGTCCCTCAAAAATACGTATTTTCAGCGATTATTCAAAAGTATTGTACTCATCTGCCACCCATTGGACATAAGCGCTGACGTCTGCATCCTCATATGTTCCGCGTCCCTCATCCTCAACACGGGTGGTCCTTGAGAAATCAATGTCACCCATCTGTATGTTGCCTGAGGTCTGTCTCACCATATGGCCGCGTCCGTCATCGAATCCCCAGTGGGCACCCCGGTTCCAATACCACATCCATTGTGAAGGAGCGGCCTTGACACAATCCAGGATGTCTCCCGCATATAAAGGATTGGCAAAGGCGGACACATTCCAAAGACGTCCGTGGAACTCATTGCCCTTGCGGTATCCCTCAACCCATGAGGAGTTGAACTCGATTGCCTGGAACACCGGAGGATTCGCGGAAAGGACAGCCTTGTCCGCATCAGAAAGCGCAGTTTCAGCGACAAGCTCCCCGTCAAGATACATCCTATAGCTGCCCAGGTCATACACAAGAGCATATGAATACCATCTGCGGGCCTCAATCGCAGGAGCATAAAGTTTCTTCCTGCATGCTCCGGGGCCGACCCACCACTCAAGACGTGTATCCTTGTTGCCTTTCTCGCCATAACGGAGCATGTTTATCCAGCCCTCGTGGTCATCAGAGAAATTGCCTATGCGCGAATGGTCGGTAATCTCGTCAATGAAGACATTGAAAATGTAGGTGTATCCTTCCGAAAGATCCATTCCCTGAGGGAACTTGTACCAGGTCGCCATCCGCCAGTCACCCATATACAAAGCGGCAAACGTGTCTGAAGGCCTGTCGAAATTAGCGACATTGATTGCCATATACACAACTCCGGAGCTGCCTGAGACAGTGGCCGGTGAAGCGTCTTCAATTCTGACTGGCATGAGGTATCCTCCCGGCTCAACAAGCGCCGCCCTGTCATCATCGGCCACTGAAACGCTTCCCACGGCAGACCTCGCCCCCTTTTCCATCACAGGATTGACAATATTCACAAGTCCGGACGGCACGGCGGAATATGATGTCCCGTTGGCTTCGTTGTATGACGCTATAAGACTGTTGTCCACAGTAAGCCGGACCTCAAAGCCGGAGAAGGCGTCCTCCGTACCCGTAACGGTCAGATTGCGGGAAATTGCATCACCCTGCGTCACATCAGTATAATTCGTGACATTATAGGTATGCACCGCAGAAGCAAGGGAGATGTTGTTCAGCGAAGGGTCAATGGTTCTTGTGGTCACATAAATCAGAGACACATTTGAATTGGAGCTTACCTTGACTCCGGATGCGCCGACAATCCTGAGAGCGGCCATATACGACGGGCCTGTCAGCCGGGCAAAATCCTCATTCGCCACAGTCACCTTGACAGTATCGGTCAGGGTTCCCGCAGGAATGACAACCTTTTCATCATATTTGAGCACTCCTTCCGGGAATGCCTCATATGAACCTGAAACCGCATCATTGTCAACCCCGAGAGAGATTTCCACGTCTTGTTCCTGAGCCTTTGTCAAGGCTACGACCAAGGTCTTTTCCACAGTTCCCAATTCCCCCGAAGGAGTATGCTGAATCTCAGTGGAGAACGCGTCATACTGAGGCATGGTCGCGCCTGCGATATAGGCGAAATCGTCTGTGACGCCCTTGTATGCACCATATGTATCCTTTGAAGGGATAAGCTCATCCTTGCAGGAAACGGCAGCAGCTGCGGCCGCAGCAAGGACAAACATATATCTTAATGTATTTTTCATGATTCCGGTCTTTAGTTTCTGCACTTGTTAAGTTCATCATAAACCCAGCGGCCCTCTGCCACGGAACTCTTGTCAAGTTCCACAAGCACACCGTTCTCGCTCACGTCACGGCAGGTCCTGGACCAGTCCATGTCATATCCGTTTCCGGTAGAGTCATGGAAAATGTGGCCCTCTCCCTCGTTGAAGCGCCAATATGCGCAAAGTCCCTCGGAATCCCTAGGCACGCTGCAAATGCCCTCCTGCATTTCGCTCACGGACAAGGCCCTGTTCCATACGCGCATTTCCGATATTCTTCCGCTGAACAGCTGGCGGGAAGGATATCCTCCCCATGACATTCCCATCTCGAATCTCTGGAAAGTGGTCGTTCCGTCCCCGGTCCCCTTTGTAGCCTCAGGAACGCCGTTCACATACATGGTCATGGTGCTTCCGTCATACACGAGAGAGAGCATGTACCATTTGCCCGGGTCGAAAAGAGTGTTGGATATGATGTTTCCGGCAGGAGAGACAAGCTGGAGCGAGTGTCCAGGATGGCCGTTTTCACCGAAACGGAGCATATTGGCCTTGGCCTCATCCTTTGCCTCCCATGCGCACAGGCGGCAAATGGCATCAGTGCCGGTATCCTTGAGCGAATAGGCATAGAACTTTATCTCGTAGGTGTATGTGGAGAGGCTGATAGCCTTGTCGTCCGGGAAGATGAAGTTGCTGGACATTTCCGCCGTGGCAATATCCAAGGCATTGAACGTAAATTCATTGGTAGGCCGGACAAGAATGCAGTTTGCAGACTCGAGTATCTCATACGAGCCTCCCTTCACGTCGCTTATGACTACAGGGACCACATAGATGTAGCCTTCCTCGGCGAAGTCATGGCTTGTTATGGTAAGGTTGTTTATTGCAGACGAGGCCTGGCCCTTCGGAATGACCACATGGTCGCTGTCAAGCCTTACCGCACTCTCCGGAACGGGCCTGTAGCTGGTCTTGTTGGCCGCATTGTATGCGTCAACAGCGGACTTGTCATATTTGAGCCATACCGTGACGTCCTCAGTGGCACGCCCCGTCGCAGAGACTGTAAGGCCATAGACGTCTGAGTCAATCTTCACTATCGGACTGTCATCCGTTCCCGATATCAGCACAATCTCACGGTCAGGGTCGAATTTGTCGCCCTCCGTACAGCTTCCTGCCGCAACAGAGGCCAGGATAGCCATCATAAATGTCTTGATATATTTTTTCATGATTTTCCTTTGGATTAATGAATTGACGGGCTTGCTATCTGGATGCACCTGCGAAGATTCCAGTAAGGGCCCTTGCTGAAGAAATAGTCGGAATCAATGTAATATGCACCGAATCCGCCTGCATTGCCGTCATTGCAGAAGCGGGCATAGGCCTCGAGAGACGCCATCTGGACATGATTGCCGCTTTCGTCATAGGTCATGAGGGTTTCCCCGTCATAGCCACGGTACGGCGTATATCCACCGTTGAAACGGTTGTTGCCCTGGTTCCACTGTTCGCAGATGATGTATTTCTCCGCAGGAAGCCATTGCGGGCGTCCGAGTCCGCTGTAACGGTTTCCTATCTGCTGGCTGTAGGCCTGGCGCACGAGATAGTTGACATACGGCTCCACATCAGCACTCGGGGAGCTGTTGAAATAGTCGATTATGTTGAGCATCTTGCGTCCCTGTTCCGTCTCAGCCTGAGGTCCGAACCATTTGCCGCTCTGCCTGATGGCTGTCGTCATGTCCGCCGCGCTCCACCCCTCGAAGTCGTAGTCTATACCGTCAAGGCCGAAATGAAGCACCTGCATGGCATTGTAGTCAGCATATGCACAGATTGCCTCCTCGCTGCGGTCCTGGCTAAGGTCATAGTCTTTTCCGTTTACGGTGAACTGGTGCCTGTAGTGGGAAGCGTCCGCATGCATGACGAAACGTGTGCCTTTCTTTTTCTGGCAGTATTTCATGTCGGCAGCCTGCACCGGAGAATATTCGTATTCATCCGCCGGGTCAGCTGAGGGAATGCCCATCCACAAATTGACGATGTCAAGGCTGTCAGGAAGCCCTATGAAGCGCTCAGCCATAGAAGTAGGGTTCTTGAACATATTGGAAGCGCCCTCAAGCGGTGCCCAGGCCGCATAATAGACATAGGTCATCGTGTGCGGAGAGGCTTTCCATTCGCGGAGATTCTGATAATACTGCCCGTCGAACAGTTCATCTCCAGGAGACGGCACTTTCTGTATCACGAGAGCCTCTTCCTTGGTGCAGCCAACCAGAATCGCGGCTGCCATTGAAAGTATGTATATTGTATTTTTCATTGCAATCTTTTGTTTTGAAACCTGTTATTTCTTGTCCCACCAGAGCCTGGTGCCGGCATGGTCAGGGCCTCCGAGTACAGAAAGCCCCGTGGCAAGTCCCTTGGCGTTGTCCGACTGCTCGCTGATAGGATAAGGCACACGGCGTATCTGCAAGTCCGTATCCACGGTTCCGTTGCTGTCATTATTGGCTGGAGTTATCAGGCGCGGATATCTGGTACGGCGGTATTCCGCCCAAGCCTCGCAGCCGTTAGGATAGATTGCAAGCCATTTCTGGGTCATTATCCTCTCCAGATTGGTCTCAAAATCATCCGAATCACTGTAAGCGACCGTTATGGTGCTTGGCGCAGCCGCACTGGCATTTCCCACAACATCCACAAAAGCCGCAGGGACGGCTGTGCTGTTGCGCAGATACGTGTCGGCTCCCTGTGCGCCCCACTCTTCAAATGAAGCCGCGACACCGGCCTCGTAGAAATCCTTTGCTGAACCGCCTGCATTCCATCCACGGAGAGCGGCTTCAGCACGCAGGAAATAGACTTCAGCCGCATTGAGCCACACAATCTTGTATTTCGTGGCATTTGGAGCCGATACTTTGCCCGCAGCGTTCTTGTAAGGATTCCAGTTGGTGTTGTGGATTCCGTTTCTCACGCCATGAAGGTTTCCGTCCGAAGCCGGCTTTGCAATCAGGAATTTGCGGGGATCGTCGTAGCCGTTGAGATAGCAGTCCATAGATGCTCCCATCTGTGTATCGGCATCATTGAAATTCACATTTATCTCATAGATAGGGTGATGGTCAACACCGCCCACAACCGCATTGCCGGAGTTGCCGTCAACAAGCCCGAACGGGTCGTTCAATGATTTTTCGGCCTCCGTGCGCGCAAGCTCACCGTCCGCATATACAACGCGCATCGCAAGGCGCAGGCGCATCGAGTTGGCGAACCTTATCCATTTCAGAGGGTCTCCTCCGTAAACAAGGTCATAGTCGGCGAGAATCTTGGCAGAAGGATTGGCTGTGACATAATTCTCCAGCACTTCTATGGCCTGGTCAAGTTCTGAAAGCATCTGACGATAGACCTGCTCCTGTGAGTCATATTCCGGAGTAAGTGATGTCCCCACCTTGCTGTAAGGGACAGGACCGTAATAGTCCGTAACCTGATGCATCGAAGTAACTTTCACGATGTCCGCGAGAGCCATGATGTGCGTGTCGCTGCTCCCTTCCATCCTTGAGGCAAGGCTTGAGTAAGCGTTCATCGACTTCGAATACTTGTTCACCCAAAGAGAACGCGACCAGTTGTCATTTATGTAGAAGCTGCCGTTGTTGCGTCCGTCACCGAGAGTCGGGGCATTGTAGCCGGCCCAAGTGTCAGCGCAAAGATTGTATGACACCTGATAGTCGGAGTCAAGGGTACCGGTTCCGTCCCTGTATATGATGACGGTCCTTTCCATCTGCTGGAACAGTGAACCGGCAAGAACCGGAAGCACCTGCTCGTCTGTCGCCTCATGCTTGTTCGTGTTGAAGTCCACAAAATTCTTTGTGCAGCCGGCAAGAGATGCCGCGAGGGCAACAGCAGCGGCGGATTTCATAATAATATCGGTTTTCATAATTCCTGCTGCCATTAAAGTTTGATTTTAACTGAGAAGCCGAAGCTGCGCAGGCTCGGCTGCATGAAATAGTCTATGCCCTGGTTGTATGTTCCTGTGCTTGAAGTCATCTCCAGGTCGAAAGGAGCTTTCTTGTATATCATCAGAAGATTGTGTCCGACCAGGGAAAGATTCAGGCCCTTGAGCCATCCGCACCACTTCTGAACAGGGAAATCATAGCCGAGGCTGAGTTCTCCCAGGCGGATATTGGTCGCGTCATAGACATACTGGCTCATAACGCCGTCATTGGCTCCGAGAACCTGATAATATTCCTTTACGTTAGGAGACTTCATGCCGTTTATCATTACATAACCGCGGTCACGAGCATCTGCAGTGGCCTGCGAGATTCCGTAATAGTCCATGACTGACTGTGTCTTGGATATGGCCACACCGCCGATTCGCGCAGTGAACAGGAAGCCGAGGGTGAATCCGCGGTACGAGAAATTGTTTCCCCAGCTGAGCAGGTGCTTAGGGGCCGTGTCGCCCGCATAAATCAATCCGCTGTCACTATAGTCAGCTATGACATTGCCTGTGGAGTTCTGCTGGAGGTATCCCTTTTCGTCAGTCGCGAGAGTGGTGACATAGACATCTCCCATGGAGCCGCCTTCATACAGGATGTTCTTGACACCACCGAAGCCTCCTACGTCAAGCCTCTTTGAGCTGATTGTCTCGCCGGTCTTCTCCACATACCAGTCATCAAGAAGAGAGACTATCTTGTTCCTGTTATGGGAATATGTCATGTAGGTGTCCCAATGGAAGCCATCCACTCCGAAGTCATCGCCATAGCGTGCAGAAAGCTCTATACCAGTGTTGTCCACCTGTCCTCCGTTCACTATCACAGACGTCCAGTTGGAAGTGGCGGACAGGGCCGGTTCAAAGAACTGGTTGAAAGTGCTGGACTTGTACCATGTCGCGTCAATCTGGAGCTTGCTCTTGAAGAAGTGGATATTGGTTCCGGCCTCATATGACTTTGTGCGCTCGGGCTTGAGGTCCGTGTTCTCCATTCTTGTCTTGGTGGAAGCTATTCCGGCAGAGACATCGTAGGTAGGGATTGTCAGGAACGGGTCCGGGTCATTTCCGACCTCAGAATATGACACCCGGATCTTCCAATAGGGGAAGACATCGCTTTTCAGGCCCGGTATGAATTCGGTCACGATTCCGGAAAGGCCTATGGTCGGGTAGAACATCGACTTGTAGTCAGATGCAGCGAAAGTTGATGACCAGTCGTTTCTTGCGGTGAGGTCGAGATAGACCATGCTTTTGAATCCGAGCTGGACATTGGCGAAGATTGCCTGTTTCTGGATATGGTGTCCTTCCTGGCGCATCTCTGTGGTTGATTGTCCGCCGTCGATGTTTCCGAAAGTGAAGAGGCTGTTGATTGCCGCAAGATTTCCTCCCACAAAGTCGCTGCTGTAGCGTACATCTTCAATGTTGGCTCCTATTGTGGCTGTTAGATTGACAATGTTGTCTTCTCCGAAATATTTGTTCACATTGGCTATCACCTCGCCATATTTCTGGCCGGTCACATTGGAAGCCTTGCTGTAATAGCCGAATTTCGAGGCGAAGAGCTGGAGAGTACCGGCATCGAATTTCTTTTCGTGCGTCTCATTGTTCAGGTCCATTTTCCCGCGTGCGGAAATGGTAAGCCAGTCCAGAGGCCTGTATGAGAGCTGCGCGCTGAACATGAAGCGGTTTTTGTTGTTATTGTACTTCTGGTTCTCGGTTATCCAGTAAGGGTTCTGCATTGAAAGGTCATTTCCATATGGCCAATACTGGGTCTTAACTCCGCGCTCGGCATTGTAGCGTTCGTATATCTTGATTCTTTCAAAATCATCTGAGGCAGGGAAAAGATACACGGGAAGCACCGGGTTCATGTACTGTCCCTGCGAAATCATGTTCTGCTCACGGATATTGGAATATGAAGCGCTGACATCGAGGGTCATTTTGTCCTTGAGGAAATTCGTGGTGTTGCGTACATTGAAGTTGTACCGGTCGAAATTGTTGTTGCGGATTATGCCCCTTGCATTGTTTGCAGCAAGCGAAACATAAATCTGGTTCCTGTCGTTTCCGGAAGAAAGGCTTATCGAGTTGGACTCATTTATGCCGGTCTGGAAAAAGTCCCTCGGGCTGTACGAGGAAGGAGACTGAAGTTTCTCTCCCCAGCTCTGATATGAGCCGTGCTCTGTCGCGCCATAAGTGTTCTGGAACTGCGGCATCACATAAGCGCGGGAAAATTCAGTCGTGTTGCTGTAATTGACGCTCACACGGTCTTTCGAGCCTTTCTTGGTTGTGATTATCACAACTCCGTTTGCCGCGGCTGAACCGTACAGGGCCGCTGCAGAAGGACCGCTGAGGACTGAGATGCTCTCGATGTCGTCCGGATTGACTGCGGAAAGCCCGTCTCCCGTCTGGCCCGCTCCGGCAAAGACTCCCTCAGGCTGCTCACCGGAAAGTGAGGGCATAGGGATACCGTCAATCACATAGAGCGCATTATTGTTGTTCGAAAGGGATTTTGTGCCTCGCATCACTACGCGGCTGCCTCCGCCTATTCCTGTGGAGGATGCGGTGATTGCCACTCCGGCCACTTTTCCGTTCAGTGAATTGACTAATGAGCCTGCCGGAGCGACATGCTCAAGTTTCATCTCCTGAACATTGTAGGAAAGGGATTTCTCGGATTTGGAGATTCCCATGGCCGTGACCACAGTGGCGTCAAGCACTGTCGAGGATGTCTCGAGGATGACATTAATCTCTGTCCTTCCGTTGATTGGCTCAACTTTGTCGGACATTCCGATACAAGAAAAAATAAGGGATTGCGCATTGTCCGGGACTGTGATGGTGTAACGCCCGTCAAGATCTGTGAATGCGCCGGTTGAAGAATTGCCGTCAACGACGACTGTTGCCCCTATGAGAGGTACCCCCCCCCATCAGTTATCACACCGGAGATTTTCCTCTCCTGGGCATAACCGGAGACAATGCCCGACACAAGACCTGCAATCATGAAGCAGGCACGCGCAAGGGCTCTTGTGAAACCGCCTAAGCGGCTTGCTGTGTGTTGGTTAGCCATAAAGTTATGGTGTTAGTAATTAATGAATGAATTTGACGCCGGCCTTGATTTCCACATTTGGTTTCCGGTCGGCGGCTGATATTTTCAGCGTGGCAAAGTTATGTTTATTTTTAAAAAGTAAAAACGTTTTAGCTTATTTTTGCATTCCGGAATTGCAACAAAAAAGGGGGCTGACTGATGAACTTCAGCCAGCCCCTTATAATACAAGCTTTCAAATTGCGCAGCGCCTATTCAGCCAGAATGCCGAAGGCGGAAACGGCATAGGTGTCCGGACTGCTTGTGCGCAGAGGGGTCATGCGGATATAGCGCAGCTCAACCTGCGACGGGAAGCGGACTTCCTGAAGGATGGGGTTGTTCACAATATTGTCGAACATCTTGTCGCGGAAAACCGGAGTCCAGGTGTTTCCGTCCGTACTTATATCAAGGTCATATGTGATGACACATCCGTCTTTTCCCTTATCGGCAGGAGCATAGAAAAACCCTGATGCAGTCCTGATGCCGCCTAAATCAAGAACCTTGGCCTTTGAAGAAGCAATGATTTCCGCTGTCGGGCAGCCTATTTCAAGCACTTCATCCTCCGTCACCACGCCTCCGTTATCGCTGGAACTGCCAGCACACGATGAGCCTGCATGGAAAAGAGGCTCGTCAGGAGCGACTCCGCTTACACGGTCAAGATACAACGCGACCCTGTTCAGAACAGGACAGGCAAGCGCGCCTGTGATGCTGATGCGGAGAGCCTCGGCCTCCGTCTCCGGAATCAGAACGATTCTCTTGTATCCGATTGTAGTCTCGCGCGCGATTTCACGCCACTTCCCGTCTGTTCCCAAAGCTTCGGCCGAGAAGCCCGTGACCCTCTGTCCGAGCGGGATATACTCCTGGAGCATTATCCTGTTGAATACGCGCGGAGTGTCAAAGGACAGGGTGAATGAAGGAGTCAGCACATCGTCATCCACTGTCCAATAGCTGTCATAGTCAGCATCAAGCAGGTTTTCCACGGCAAACCTGCGGCCGTGGCCACGTACATGGGAAGCCTCAACGGAAGCTCCGTCTGCAAGGTCAACGGAGAACACCTCATCCAAAGCTGCACGCATCTCCATGAGCCTCACGGAATCAATCTCATGTATATGTCCGCGCGTGTCGGCAGGCACATTCAGCAAAAGCAGGGAATTGCGGCCTACGCTTTCATAATAAATCTTCATGAGATGCTGCAGGGACTTCACCCTGGAGTTCTCGGACTCACGCCAGAACCAGCCCGGACGTATTGAAACGTCCGTCTCAGCGGCTACCCAGTGAGTACCGTCCATTTCTCCTGAATTAAGCTGCTCCTGGCTGATATGCGAACCCGGAGTGCCGTCACCTATATTCATAGTGCCCCAGCATGTACGCCCAGCACTTCCGTATTCATTTCCGACCCAGCGGCATCCAGGGCCTACATCACTGAAAATCACGGCATGAGGCTGCATTTTGAACACGGTGGAATTGAACAGGTCCCAGTCATAAACCTGCCTCTTCCCGTTCGGGCCTTCCCCGCATGCCCCGTCAAACCACTGCTCGAACACTTCACCGTAATTTCCGAGTGCGCTCTCGAGTGTCTGCCTGAAGACATCATTATATTCATCCGTACCGTAATGAGGGTCATTCCTGTCCCAAGGGGAAATATATACGCCGAATTTCAGTCCATATTCACGGCATGCCAGGGCAAGTTCCCTCAGGACATCCCCTTTTCCGTCCATCCAGCTGCTCTGTGCAACAGTGTGCGCACATACAGGATTAGGCCACAGGCAGAACCCGTCATGATGTTTTGCCGTTATTATTATTCCTTTCATGCCGGCAGCCTTGGCAGTAGCGGCCCACTGGCGGCAGTCAAGGTCGGACGGAGCGAACACGTCGGCACTTTCTGTACCGTCTCCCCATTCCGCGCTGGTGAAAGTGTTCGGGCCGAAATGCACGAACATGTTGGTCTCCATTTTCTGCCATTCCACCTGTGCTTCGCTTGGCAAGGCCCCATAAGGCTCCGGAGCTCCGGGAGCACATGAAACTGCGGCAAAGAGGGATGCCCAGGCAAGAGCCACGAGACCACCGGACTTTGATTTGTAGATTTCTGAAAAATTCATCATACCATTTGATTTATTCACGTTCATGCCGGTTCCTGCAAAAACGTTTTAGCGTTATTCCCGACAAATATAGTCATTTTCCATTTTCCTGCTCAAGAGAGCGTCATGAAAATTTTGGACGGGATTTACGTAATTCATCTATTTTCAGACAAATATATTGCTCTTTGCATTGCAATTATCATATAAACTTCATACATTTGGGCAATATGCGCCCAAGCCACGGGACAAGCTGATTCCCGTTCCAGGCTTTGCCATATGCCATGACTGACATAACACAAGTTCCATGAGAGCCATAACATTCATTTCCGCCGCCATGACATTTCTGGTAGCGGCAAGCGCAGCCCTGTCTGCCCAGCCTGTAAAAGTCAACATGAAATTTGACAAAGTTTCCCGTGCGGAAGTGGAAATGCAGGCATATGAGCCGGACACGACTGCCGCGGCTGTAGTTCTGCTCGATGCAGGAAAGACTGCCATCACTTTCGATGCCGAGGGCAGAATCTGCCTGCAGACCTATCATCACGAGCGCATAAAGATACTCAAGGAGGAGGGCGTTTCCCATGGCGACTATGAGCTTGTGTATTATACCAAGCTCGGCCTGAACGACAAGATATCAGGAGTGAAGGTGATTACATACAACCTCAACGACGGAGAAATAGTGCGCACCAGGATGTCGAAGAATTACATCTTCGACGAAGAGTTTGCCGATAATTACCGCAAACTCTCATTCTCCGCCCAGGACGTGAGGGCCGGTTCTGTTATAGAGGTCGAATATGACATCACATCATACACGTTCTGGGACTTCGACAAGGTGTATTTCCAAAGGTCCATTCCAGTGAACCTTTTTGAATATGAAGTACGCATTCCGGAGTTTGCAGGAGTAAACAAAAGGGTGTCCGGATACAACAGGATAAACCATACTTCAGAAAAGGTAAATGAGCGCTATACGTTAGGAGGCGGATATATTGATTTCACCACGACCGTTGAACGTTACAGCGGACATGCGCTGCCTGCGATGAAAAAGGAACCGTATTCGTACAGTTTCCAGCAGTACCTCTCGGCCGTTGACTACGAGGTGAGCAATCTTGACATTCCGGGAAGGCTTCCGCAGCATTTCAGCGTAAACTGGGAAGACGTTGACAAGGGCTACTACGAGTCGTCCATAATCAGCAGGATGAATGAGAAATGCCCGTTTCCTGAGGAAGTCAAGGCAATAGCCGGAACATCGGACACGGACCAGGACAAGATAATGGAGATACGCAATCTTGTCCGCTCCAAGATAAGCTGGGACGGCAAATACAGGCTTTTCCCGAAACGCGGCAGCCAGACATACAAGGAGAAAACCGGCAGCAATGCCGACCTGAACGCAATCATCGCCTCATGTCTCCGTGCCGCAGGCTATAAGGTAGAGCCTGTCCTCATAAAAATGAGAAGCTCCGGAGTATTGATTCCGGGACTTCCCGAGCTAAATCCGTATGACACATACATACTCAGGATAGATAACGCCTCAGGCAATCCGCATTACCTTGACGGAGGTTCGGCAGACCAGTACCTGAACATATTGCCACCAGAGTTTCTCGTTTCAAGCGCAAGGCTTCTGCGCGAACCGGGACGGTGCCAGTGGATAGACCTGACAGGAATCGGCAAGAACATGGCAGGCTACATCATTAACGCCAAGCTGGACGAATCAGGCGTGATGACCGGTGAGATGAATGTGAAATATATCGGTGAAGACTGCTGGTCTTTCAAGAAGGATGTCAGGAAAGCCGGCTCGCAGGCCGAATATGTTACAGCGCTTGAAAACATTTGCGCGATAAATGCGGAAGAATACAAATTCGTGAACATTGACAAGCCTTCGAAAGAATGCACCTTCTCGTGCAAGTTCGAGAAAGAAATCGACAACGCGGGCAACCTGCTGTATATAAGCCCGTTCCTGCGCAAGTTCCATTCAGTGACAGATTTCAGTTCGCCGACAAGGACCTGCCCTATAGAGTTCCCTTACAAGGGCATGATAACCTATATCATGAACCTGGAGCTGCCGGAGAATTTCAAGGTGGAACAGCTTCCGGAAAGCGACGCGATAGGCCTTCCTTGCATGAAGACGGCATGCAAGGTCCTCTACGGGGCAAATGGGAACAAGGTGCAGGTGTCATTCAACTTCATAATGTCTGAGATGCTTGCCGCCGCAGATGATTATCAGCAGATAAGGGATTTCTGGCAGCTTCTGTGCGGCATATATGACGATATGATAGTCGTTTCCAAAAACGCGGACTGACATGAGACGTTTCCTGGCCATACTTTCAGCACTTGCGGCATCAATCATCCCGGCTCTCGCGCAGACCGGGATGCCTGACGCGATAATCGAGAATTATGACATCATCTTTGACATGAACTCGCTGGAGTCCGGAACATGCAGCATTACCGTGCGCACGCATATAATGAAAAGCGACGGGGCACGGGCCGGTGACTTTATCCTTTATACCGACACGTTCAATGAGCTGACGTCATTTTCAGGGGAGATTTCATCCGCAGGCAAAACAATCAGGAAACTGAACATGCAGGACCTCACCAAAGTATCCGCTTCATCAGGACTTGCCGATGATACTTTCCGCTATGCCTACACCCCGACAATCCCTATTCCTTATACAATTGAGTACCGGTACAAAATCGCATACAGGAAGGGAATCGCGTCGTTCCCGACTTTCATTCCGGTCAGGAGACCGGAGACAATGCTGCTCTCGGGAAGCTACAGAATCAGCGCCCCGGCCGGCACTGAAATAAGATACAGTTCCAGCCTTGTGCCACAGACAGAGACCTCTGGCAAGAAGACCATCTGGTCATGGGCCATCAAGGATTACAAGGGATTTTCAGATGAGCCTCTGATGCCGGACATCAGAGAGCTTGTCCCTTATGTATATGCCTGTCCGGCCAAGTTCTCATTGGGAGGCGTGAAAGGTTCGCAATCAAACTGGGAGGAGCTGGGAACATGGCTTTATGGCCTGCAGAAAGACACGAAGACGCTTCCTGAGCCGTTCCGTGCGAGTTTGCAGGAAATGACAGCAGAAGCACAGTCTGACCTGGAGAAAATAAGAATCATATACGGGCATCTGCGTAAGACCACGCGCTATGTCAGCATACAGCTCGGACTTGGGGGCTTGCGTCCGTCACCGGCCGAAGCTGTCCTTAAAACCGGATTCGGAGACTGCAAGGCCTTGTCCAACTATATGCAGGCCATGCTGGATGCAGTGGGGATAAAGTCTGAATATCTTATAGTGCAGACGGACGAAAAGGACCTTTTGCCGGGCTACGCGTCTCTCGGACAGATGAACCACGCGATGCTTTGCGTCCCGATGGCATCAGACTCGCTTTGGATTGAGTGTACGAATCCGTCATACCCTTTGGGATACCGCCACGACGGGATAGTCGGCCATGAAATAGTCCTCGTGACACCGGAAGGCGGAAAGAAAGTCAGGGCAAAAGGATATACGGACTGTCACGAAGCAAGTTCGGAATCCATGACGGTACGGCTTGACGGGAACGGCTCAGCCAAATGCGAGGTAAAAAGGGAACTATTTGCGGAGGATATTGAGCCGTATATAGAATTTGAGAGCCTTAAACCGGACCTCAAGCGGAAACGTCTCACCTCAAGGTACAAGTGCCTGTGCAACAATGCAGTCTTGACAGGGATATCTGACAATTTCAGCGAGCTGACCAGCGGAGAGACACCTCAGATGAGCGTGTCGTTCCAGATGGATATCCCGGCATATGCAAAGGTTTCCGGAGACAGGATGTTCATTCCCCTCAGCCATTCAAGTCTTAAGGTCTTCCATGACAAGGCGGAGCGCGTGAACCCGATATGCATTGATGAAAGCCTTTCAATAATAGACACGGTGAGAATCATGATTCCTGACGGGTTTGAAGCGGAGCATATCCCTGAGAATGTCAGCATGGAGTCAGAACTTGGAGTATTCGTGTCAAATGTAAGCCTGTCTGACGGAATGATAACGATTGAGCAATCACTCGTATTCAACAAAGGACGCTATCCGAAAGAAGCATATCAGGAATACCGTTCATTCGCCAAGTCTGTCTCAAAGACAAACGACAAAAAGATTGTGCTTGTGCGCAAGGCCTCAGGCAATCCCTGAGAACATCATTCCACAGCCGAGATAGCCTTGACATTCAAATCCTTACCAACCGGTTTCCCATTTATGGAAGGCCTCAGAGCAAATCTTAGGGTATCACCTGAGGACAGGCCTGCAGGCATGGTGAACCTGAAATGGAGAGTGTCCCTGCCATGTGCATCGAGCGTCACCTTCTGACGGTAAGCCAAAGTCTCAGGGCGGGGATTATCGAATGTGACGGTCATCTTCCTGTCCGTGTCATTGGCAAGCCTGACATATATCATATGGCTGTCTCCACATCTTGAATTTCCGAAATGCAAGGTCTCATGGCTCATATACAGTCCGCTGCCGAAATTGTACGGATGGTCATCCGTTACGGGATGCACGCAAGGAATCACCTCACCTTTGACGACAAGGCTCATGACATCTCTCCGGCCATTGAACCTGACCTGCACCTCCTCCATGAAAATGCCGCTGCGGTATGCTGGATTGTATGTGACGTCAATCCTGACATCTTCTCCCGGGGCCACAGGAAGCGGACTTACCGTGGCTGCGGCGCACCTGCAATGCGAATAGGCCGCAACAGGAAACAGCGTATCGGAAGAATTGTTACGCACAACAAGAACAGTCCTTGCAAGCCCTTCTTCCTCATATATGGTACCGAGGTCCGCCTCCGTGTTCTCACTTGTCACAATTTCCTCCTGCACACTGCCGCGCTTGCCCTCTTAAGCGGAGCTGCACATGCAGGAACTTACAACAAGGCACATCACGGCAAACTACAAAACAAAACGTATCCTTTTCATCATGGGATAAAATAAAGACAGCTCCAGATTATGATGAAATCCCTGAAGCTGTCCGGTTCAATAAAATCAATATGTGAATTTAACGGCACGGAAACTCCTCATGACCTTATGCGGAACTATCGTGAATCCGAAAGAATAATCCCTGTCACTCCAGGCCGTCCTCTCAGGCTCGGCCTTTGCCCACCAGCTGTCATATCCGCCGATTCCTGAATGCACACCGTCAATGCAGACCTCCATGTAATCCTGTGGCACGACATCGTCAACATGATGCTGGCGGCGGCGTACATTACGGGCAGCCTCCATATCATGCACCTCGTCAGGCGAGAGGTTATCCCATTGATAGTCATGCCTTACAGCCTCTTCCGAGTCAAAGTCCTCCACAGAATTCCTGAGGACATTGAATTCAAACATTCCGTTCCCCACGATGGCAAGCCCTCCGGTTTTGAGCCATGAGCAGCCGGTATGGTGCCCGTTCTCCTGAGGACGCACATAAGGCACATATTCCACGGATGCAGAGGTCTCATATATTCCCAGACGCGCACCGCCCTGCCTGTCCCAGTAGCATTCCTGAGGACCGCGTCCGAAATAGCTGAACCTGTCATCCTTCGCCGGAAGCCTGAAACGAAGACCGACACGCGGCACCTCTATGGCTTTGCCATCTGCCGGTACTCCCCGGAAATCCGCATGCACCTTGACGATTCCGTTTGCGAGAACCTCATAAACGACATGATATTCATTTCCTGAAGGCAAATCATAGCAGACATTCAGGACTGCACCGGAAGAAGTATTTTCAGCCGTTGCAGAAGCGGAGAACTCCCTGGAGGCAGTCTTGAAATCCTGTGTCCTCGCAGGCCAGCCGTTTCCATAGTCATTGTCGGTCGGGGCACGCCAGAAAGAAGGCCTTATGCCGAAGCCGTCAGCAAGCATCTCCTGTCCCCTCACCATATATGAAGTAACAATGCCCTGCTCCTTGTCAAACACGAAGCGGACTTTGGAAGAACTTATCTCAATGGTATTCCCGTCGTCTTCAATCTTGCATGAAGCTTTCCTTGCCTTATAAGGCTTGTGACCTGCCTCTTTCAAAAGGAACTGTTCCGTTGCCGCCACATGTCCCTTTTTAAGAAGCGCCGATGCTTCTGAGGTCACGACATCAAAATTGATAAGATAGCCTTTGCGTTTGCGAAGCTTAGGAAGCCTTATGGTGAAATCCTCGTCACACTGGGCCGGGGTATTGAATCTCAGTCGGCCCTTTCTGATGGACTTGCCGTCCGCCAAAACAGTATAGCGCACCTCATAGCCCTTCAAAGACTTGAAATAAAACCTGTTCCGTATATTGAAGCGGCCAGATGCAGGGTCATCTGAAGTAATTTTGACATCCTGATAGACATGCTTCACCTCTGCAAGTCCCGGATGAGGGTCACGGTCCGGTCCCACGACTCCGTTGCATACGAAATTGCCGTCACTCGGCATATTCTCCCCGAAATCGCCGCCATATGCCCAGTACATGAATTTTCCGTCAGCATCATACTTCGCAAGGGCCTGGTCCACCCAATCCCAGATGAAACCGCCCTGCATGTGGTCGTACCCGTATATCCAATCCCACTGCATATCAAGAGAGCCTGTCGAGTTACCCATGGCATGCGCATACTCGGACGGGCACACAGGTCTGTCGGGAGCACTCTGTGCCATCTTCATGAACCATGAAGCCGAAGGATACTGAGGAACTATCATGTCCGTATTCCACTCGAACTCAGCCCTTTCGTAGCACACCGGACGGTTCATCCCGTCCTTTTCAAGAGCCTTGATTTCTTTATAGGCATCATAGAAATTGCAGCCGTTTCCACCCTCATTTCCAAGGGACAAGATAGTTACGCAGGCATAGTTCCTTGTGCGGAAATACATGTTCCTTATACGGTAGATATGGTTGCCGTACCATTCCGGCTTGTTTCCGAGTGTCTTGTCAAGGTCATAGAACATACCGTGAGACTCCACATTGGCCTCTGAATACACATAAAACCCGAGGCTGTCGCACAGGTCATAGAACATCCTCTGCTGCGGATAATGGCAGGTACGTATGGCGTTGATATTGTTCTCCTTCATAAGCCTCAGATCCTGAAGCATCCTCTCACGGCTTACATAATGACCCGTATATGGTTCAGTCTCATGGAGATTCACGCCCTTGAACTTGACCGGCTTGCCGTTGACAAGAAACTTGTTGCCGACAATCTCCAGACGGCGGAACCCGACATTCATCCTTGCGTATTCACCGTCCACATTCAGAAGAAGGGCATACAGTTCAGGTGTCTCCGCACTCCACTGCCTTGCTCCAGGCACGACTCCTGACATCACCGCCTTGCCGTCCGTCACGACAGCACTGTCTTCAAGCACAATCTTGCCCCCATTGTCAAACAGCCTGTATGAGACTTCACTGCCGCGGTCTGAAGTGACTTCAAGACGGAAAAGGCCGTCCCTGCAAGCCTCATCCAGAGACGAGACCACGTTCACATCGAAATCACAGTCATATTTCTCAGACGAAAGATAAACATCCCTCTCTATGCCGCTGATCCGGAAAAAGTCCATACATTCAAGATAAGACCCTGTGGTAAAACGGTATATCTTGAACACCAAGGCATTCTCCCCGTCTTTGAGCCAAGGCGTTATGTTGAAGCGTGCCAAATCCTTGGAATCTTCATTATAACCGGCCCGCTCACCGTTCACATAGACATAAACCCCGGACTTCGCACCGGCAAGGTTAAGATAGACCTGGCGTCCGGACCACCCCTGAGGCACTTCGAAAGTACGGAAATAGACTCCGCACGGATTCTCGTCAGGGATGAAAGGAGGCTGCGGATTTACAGTGGCAAATTCGAAATCGGTATTGACATAGATTGGAATACCGAAGCCCTGCATCTCCCAGTTGCCCGGGACACGTATGTCATCCCATGAAGCGGCAAGCCCGGCAGAAGCCTTCTCAAGAGAGTCCGGCATGGTCTGCTGAGTGTCATAATACTGGAATTTCCACGTGCCGCCAAGGTCCATATAGTTTTCACTTTCAGTAAAACGGCCTGTCATGGCATCCTTGGCGTCAGACCAGAATATCAGTTCCGTGCGCTCCGTTTCAGCATTGACCGAGAAAACATCCAGGTTCTTCCATTCGGGCTGTTGAGCAGAGACCGTGACAGCAAAAACTGCAGCCACGGTCATCATTGTACAGATATTTTTCATTTTACATGAAATTTCAATGTCATCGAACAAGACTATGCCTCAGGACACATGAAGAACTCCAGAGTTCCTCCTGCCATTATCTCATCATAGCTGACATACGTCCTGTCGAGCTTCTTGCCGTTAAGTGAAGCGGACTTGATGTAGATATTCTCCGGAGAGTTGTCATGGGCCGTTATTGTGAAAGTCTTGCCGTCACCGAGATTCACCACGGCTTTCTTCACAACAGGCGAACCGAACTGGAACACCCCGCACGCAGGGTCAACCTGATACAGGCCGAGAGCAGAGAGCACATACCATGCTGACATCTGGCCGGCATCCTCATTTCCGCAGACTCCGCTGTGGTCATCGAAATAAAGCTCATCAAGAATATAGCGTACCTTTTCCGCACATTTGTCCTGTCTTCCGATGTAGTTGTACATGTAGGCCGCATGATGGCTCGGCTCATTTCCGTGTGCATACTGCCCCACAAGTCCCGTGACGTCATTCGCTTCAGGGCCGAGGTCGCCCTCAACGGTGAAAAACTCGTCAAGCTTGGCCTCGAACGCCTCAGGACCGCCGATTATCCCGGCCAACCCGTTCACATCCTGAGGAACAAGGAAGGTGTATTGCCATGCATTGCCCTCGGTAAAGTCGCTCTTCATGTGAATTGCCTTGAAAGGGTCGAAAGGAGTGCGCCATGAGCCGTCGGCAGCCCTTCCGCGCACAAATCCGGCCTCCGGGTCATAATGCTTTTTCCATGCCTGGCTTCTTTCGCCGAAATATGCGGCAGCCTCCATGTCACCGGCCTCACGTGCCACTTTCGCAAGCGAAGCATCCGCAATCGAGAACTCCATTGCCTTTGACACAGTCTCGAGTTCAGCGCTCTTGTCAAATGGAATATATCCGTATATCTTAAGGAGTTCCTGTCCCCTCTCGTCAAGCATCGAAGAGGTTTTCATGGCCTCGAGAGCCGCCATCACATCTTTTGCAAACCCTTTCAGGCACATGTCAGCCATCACGATAACTCCAGGATTGCCTATCATGCAGTCGGTCTCGTTTCCTGCGAGATGCCATACGGGAAGCTTGCCCTGCTGGTCATAGATATTCATCAGGGTTGAAGCGATTGCAGAAGACATCTCAGGATTGATGATTGTCATAAGCGGATATTCCGCCCTGTATGTGTCCCACAAAGAAAGCACGGTATATTGATTCTCATCGCTGGTGTGCACCTTCGCGTCAGCTCCGCGGTATTCCCCGTTCCTGTCGCTGAAAAGTGACGGGGCAATCATCGTATGATAAAGCGAGGTATAGAAAAGTTTTCTCTGGCGCGCATCCATCTCCTCTATTTCAATACGGCCCAGCTCTGCGTTCCAGCGGTCCTTGGCAGCCTGCGCCACGGCTTCAAAATCCCATCCCGGCTGCTCTGCATTCAGGTTTTCCCAGGCATTGGCACAGCTGACAGGAGAAAGTCCCACCTTGACGGCAATTTTTTTCTGTGACGAAGTGTCGAAAATGATTGCCACTGCATATTCATCACCGGTAATCGGAATGTTCTCGTACTCCATCACAGGAGAAGAAAACTCAGCGGCGAACCATATGGTGTGGTCCTTTGCCCATCCGGAAGAGCGTCTGTAGCCTTCTATGCGTGTCGGGCTGAGCCATGAGAAGTCCCAATCGGTCACGCCGTCCCAGCCGATTCCTGTACAAAGGTCAAGCAGGACGGCAGAACGGTCACCGGTGAAAGTATATTCATGAAGCCCTGTCCTGTCTGTGGCTGTAAGCCTTGCCGTAACACCGTAATCCGGCATCTCAAGGCAGTAGAATCCCGGGCGCACCTCTTCTTTGGAATGGTCAAGAAGCGCGTATATGTGCGTGGCATCGGCATTCTTCCTCTTTGCCCAGCTCGTGTCATATTTCACTTTCGCCGGGTCATATGGCATCATGAGCACATCTCCGAGGTCACCGATTCCCGTTCCCGTAAGGTGAGTATGCGAGAAGCCGATGACAAGGGTATCGCTATAGTGATACCCAGAGCACCAGTCCCACTCGTCCTTAATCTGCTGAGGCCCGAGCTGGACCATGCCGAATGGCACTGACGCGCCTACGAACACATGTCCGTGACCGCCGGAACCGATGTACGGGTCCACAAATGCGGTATAATCCTTTTCTTCTGCGCAGCATGCAGAAAGCACGGCTGCCGCAAATGGTATAAGCAATGATGACTTTCTCATCTCAATGTTGTTATGGTTTAAATGTTATTTGTTCATTACAATGCGATGGTCTCCGAAAGCCTTATGTCCTTCGAAGAAGCCCCCACGGATATCCGGAACTCACCCGGCTCGACCACTGTTTCCATGGAGGTGCCGCACAAGGAGAATGCGTCCCTGTCAAGCATAAGCTCCACGGCAGCAGTCTCCCCCTTGCGGACATGAACCCTGTCAAATGCACGGAGCTGGATGCGCGGACGCACAGTCGAGGCCACAAGGTCAGTCACATAGACCTGCACAACTTCATCCCCGTCACAGTCTCCGGTATTGCGCACATTCAGGCTGACCTTGACGCCCTTGTCACCAAGATTGCTCACGGCAAGTCCGGAATACTCGAACGAAGTATAGCTCAACCCATAGCCGAACGGATAGAGGGGTGCGGAAGGCATCTCCACATAGTCGTGTCCCGCCGGGAATTTCTTGTTATAATATACTGGAAGCTGTCCCACATCCACAGGAACGGACACAGGAAGACGGCCTGCCGGGCTGTAATCTCCGAAAAGCACGTCAGCAAGCCCCTCTCCGCCCTGCTGGCCCGGATAGAACTGCGTCAAAAGCGCATCAGCATTGGCGCTTGCCCACATCTTGTCCAGAGGACGTCCCTCTATATAGACTACAACCATCGGAGTTCCGGTCTTTCTGACTGCCATGAGAAGCTCCTCCTGAAGTCCCAGAAGCGAAAGGCTTGCGCGGTCGAATCCCTCTCCTGCCTCCATGTCGCTTACCGCATCCTTATCCGCTACTGCTGCTCCGGTCTCCTTGTATGTGGTCTTGAAGTCACGGGCACTTGAACCTCCAACTACAACAACTGCCACATCCGCCTTTCTTGCGGCGCGCACGGCTTCCCTTATAGTGTTGCCGCGGGTGTCACGGATTGCACAGCCATGTACATAATCAACATTTTTATATCCGACCTTTGAACGTATGCCGTCCAGGACAGTCCTTATGTTCTCCCTTGGCTGCGGCGCCGTATAGTCTCCAAGCTGGTTGTACATATTGTCGGCATTCGGACCTATTACAGCGATTTTCATGTCTTTCCTCAAAGGCAGTATGCCGTTGTTCTCCAGCAGCACTACACCTTCACGTGCCGCCTGCCTGGCCACCGCCACATTTTCTTCACTGCGGACCATTTCCATGGCAGCGGACGGCTCCACATACGGATTGTCAAACAGGCCAAGCTCAAATTTGAGCCGGAGCACCCTTCCGACAGCCTCATCAAGCACTTTCATGCTGACTTTCCCGCTTTTCACGGCATCATGCAAAAGGGAATAGCAGTTCGCCCCGAGGTCCACATCGACTCCGGCATCCAGAGCCATGATTCCGGCCTCCTCTTTGTCCCGTGCGATGCGGTGGTCTCCCAAAAGCCCGTCAATGCTCACAAGGTCAGAAACCACAAAGCCATCAAATCCCCATTTGTCCTTCAGGATTCCGCGCAGAAGCTCCGGATTCGCCGTGCTCGGCACCCCGTCAATGGAATTGTATGAAGTCATCACAGAAAGGGCCCCGGCATCAATGGCAGCCTTGAACGGAGGAAGGAAATTCTCATGAAGATCACGCATCCCGACATTTGACGGATTGCCGTTGTGGCCGCCCTCGGGTATTCCGTATGCGACAAAATGCTTCAGGGTCGAGACTATGCCCCTGTCCCAGCCGTTGTTCTTGGGGCTTGTCCCGCGGACCATTGCCGCAGCCATCTCCGAAGTGAGGCACACGTCCTCACCGTATGTTTCCTCGACTCTTGACCATCTGGGCTCACGTGCAAGGTCTATAACAGGGCCATATCCGATATGTCCTCCCTGTGCCCTCAGCTCGGATGCAATCGTGCGGCCGACTTCCTCTATGAGGCCCTTGTCCCATGTGGCGGCAAGAGCGATGCTGGTCGGGAAAACAGTCGCTCCGATGGCCATATGCCCGTGAGGGGCTTCCTCAGCGAGAATGACAGGAATGCCGAGCCTGGTGCTGTCAATGGCATATTTCTGCATTGCATTATAAGCTTCGGCAGCCAAAGCCGGATTCAAGCCGTTCTCAAGTGTCTTTTTTGTCCACGGATCAGCGCGGAAAGTGGCCCAGAGCATTCCCCCGTGCTGTTCTCTGACGAATTTGCGGAACTCGTCCGATATCCCAGCCGTCGCGCGGCCGTCAACCATGGTTTTATCATACATGGGCCAGCCGAGCGGACAGAGGAGCTGCCCGAGCTTTTCATCCACGGTCATCCGCGCCAGAAGATCTTCCGTGCGCTCCCCGGCACTTAGGTCCGGATTCTTGTATGCAGGTCCCCGGTCTGAAATGCAGCCGGCGGCCAAGGCAATGCATGCGGCAAAAGCCGTAAAATGTTTCAGTGTCATTACGCGGTATTCTTTATAATGCCAGTCCTCTTGCACGAAGAAGGGCGGCCGGATCAGGCTCCGCACCCCTGAAGCGCCTGTACAGTACCATCGGCTCTTCGCTTCCGCCTTTTTCAAGGATATTGCGGCGGAATGACATTGCCGTATTCCTGTCAAATATTCCTTTCTGGAGGAACAATTCGAAAGCGTCCTTGTCAAGCACCTCCGCCCACAGATAGCTGTAATATCCGGCACTGTATCCGCCGCTGAATATGTGGGCGAAATATGTGCTGCGGTAGCGCGGTATAATCTCATCAATAAGCCCCATCTGGCGGCAGGCCTCAGCCTCGAACGCCATCGGGTCAATGCCTTCGGCCGAAGTAAGCTCATGCCATTTCATGTCAAGTATGGAAGCCGCGACAAGCTCAGTAGTCATGAAGCCCTGGTTGAATGTGCCTGCAGCCTCTATCTTTGCCACCAGCGAGTCAGGAATCACCTCACCTGTCTCATAGTGGCGGGCATATTCAGCAAGCACTTCCCTACGGAATGCCCAGTTTTCCATTATCTGAGAGGGAAGTTCCACAAAATCGCGCGCCACTGCCGTTCCGCTCACGCTTTTGTAGCGGCATTTGCTCAGAAGCCCGTGCAGCGCATGCCCGAACTCATGGAACATTGTCCCGACCTGGTCAAGAGTAAGGAGAGAAGGCTTGTCTGCCGTCGGCTTTGCGAAATTGCCTACATTTACGATGACAGGACGCACATCAACACCGTCAGCACTGACTTCCTGGTTGACGAAGTTGCTCATCCATGCCCCGCCTCTCTTGGTGCTGCGAGGGAAATAATCCGTCAGAAGCACTCCTATCAGAGACCCGTCGGCATCAGTGATTTTGAATCCCTCGACATCAGGATGATACGCAGGGATATTCTCAAGTTTCTCAAAATTGAGCCCATAAAGCTTGTGAGCAGTGTTGAACACACCCTCACGGACATTTTCCATTTTGAAATAAGGCTTGGTCTGCTCCTCATCAAGCGCATACTTGGCCTTGCGTACCTTTTCCGCATACCATGCCCAGTCCCAAGGCTGTATAGTGCTGCCCTCCGGAAGGATACCTGCCTTGATGTCCTCATCCATGACGGCCTGCATGTCAGCTATTTCCTCACGCGCCTTTGCCACTGCCGGAACCATCAGGTCTCCAAGGAATTTGTCAACCGCAGCCGGAGTGCCGGCCATTTTGTCAGAAAGTATAAGTGCGGCAGGAGTGTCGTAACCGAGCAGCCTGGCCTTTTCTATTTTCAGTGATACGATTTTCGTCAGCAGGTCCTTGTTGTCGTTCCTGTTGCCGTTGTTGCCTCTCGAGGCATATGCCTTGAACATTTTTTCCCTTATAGAACGGTCCTCCTGCGATGCCATAGCCTCCGGATACTCCGATACCGTAACCCCGAACTGCTCCGCAAAAGCGTTGTTTTCCGCAAGCAGGTTATTGCCGAACGTATTGGAGAGCGAAGAAAGCTCCATGTTTATCTCACGCATGCGTGCCTGCCCTGCCGCATCCAAGGCGACACCGTTTTTCACGAAGCTGTCATATAGATTCTTCAGAGCCATCTGCTGTTCCCTGTCCAGCCCGAGTTCATCCTTCTTGTTGTAAAGTGTCTCGACTTTGGCAAAGAAATAAGGATTCATGAATATGTTGTCGCTGTGGGAGGAGAGCATCGGAAGGATTTTCTCGACTATCCTCTGCAGGGATTCAGTCGCATCCGATTCGGACACATTGAAGAGAACGTCTGTGACACGGCCAAGAATGGCACCTGAGCGTTCGTAGGCCTCCACTACATTCCCGAATGAAGGAGTCTCGCTATTTGATATTATCGCATCTATCTCGCTCTGCTGCTGGCGTATGCCAATCTTTACAGCCGGGAGGTAGTCCCGTTCTTTTATCTGCCCGAAATCAGGGATTCCGTAAGGTGTGTTCCATTCCGTAAGGAAGGGGTTGATTCTGTTGCATGCGATTGCCGCCATGATCATAAGAATTATCAGTCCAGGTTTTTTCATTGTATTATTTTTTTCGTTCATTCAGCTTGCGGTGATGTAACAGATGCGGTTCCGCGTCTTCACCGGGGTTGAACAGACAAAGTTATTAAATTTGTGCTTATTATGAAAGTCTTACGAAGCACAATAAAGCCTGGCGGTTCTCATTTTGACCACCACCCTTGCTGACCCGGTATTCAAACTTTGGTTCACAACAAAGTACATGTAATAGGCTGCCCATCATTCCAAAGCATTGCGGGAGAGGTACAGCCGGCGCAGGACATAAATAATTATGCTCCATGACAAAAAAATCGGGCGGCCCCGCAAAGGAGACCGCCCGACGGTATATTCCGGCAGAAAGCTGCCCAAAGAATCTGCTGATGAGATCTAATTGACCTTAACGTCAGCTATGTCAATCAGAGTGAACTGGATGCTGCCCTGGTAGAGAGTAATCACTCCGGTCACATCTATGGTCTTATTTCCGTTGAGCACTTCAGGGTCGATTTCAGTGTCCGCAAAACGGGAATAACCGCTCGTGCGTATCTGGATTTCCTTGTTGCCCATTGTGAAATACTGGCTTACAGAATATGCCGAAGCATTCTTCATCATCTGCTCTTTGTTCGTTCCGACAGTACCGTAATTCTGGTCATTGCCATTTCCTACCTTCGCCTTGTCCCATACGCCGGAAGAAAGGTATTCAAGATATTTGTTCTTCGACATGGCCCATGTGGTTATGCCCCATGTCCATGTGTCCTCGTCCTCGTCATCCCTCGAAAGGAACACCCTGTTTGAAGAAAGCTTCGTGTCCTTGTTGCTGTCAAGATAAAGCAGGGCAAAGACTTCCTCCGCATACCTCAGCCCCTTCAAAGTCACAAGGCTTCCGACATACCTGTTAGTAGCCTGCGTGTCATTCTTGCCGGGAAGCTGGGACTCAGTAACAACCTGAGGCACAACAGGCTCGCCGAACTCTCCGCGGAAAATATGCCTGTCGATGATAGGGGCCACATCAAGATACGAAGTCTCATAATCGCCGGTCGGGTCTTCATAGCCCAACTGCACCATTCCGCTTCCGCCATAGTTGCCGCTCTTGTACCCGTACATTCCGAGAGTAAGTCCCTCGCATTTCACATATACGGTCTGACCCGGCTTATAGTCATTGTACAGTCCGGTCTTTCCTATCTTTATCTCGATTCCTCCTGTCTCATCCTGGATGTAGAAGCTCCTGTAGAAATTTCCGGTACGGTCAGACGTAGAGACCTTGCCGGCAATCACAATGTCATCCTTTATGACCTGAGGCTTACCGAGCTTATACATAGCCACAAGCTCGGCTATCGTATGGGTCGGCGTCATCTCGACTTTCTCATATTCGCCCGGCTCAGGATATTTTCCCGTAAAGACCGGAGTGAACTCATCGCAGGAAGTGACCGACATAAAGGCCAGCACCGCTGCTGCTATCTTATATAATGTCTTCATAACTTAGAATCTGAAATAGAGGTTCAACATATAATTGACACCGCTCATGTAGAAATAGCGCGGATCGAACCTGTAGTATCTCTCACCGCTATTGCTGTCAATCAGACGCGTCTGCTCATAACCGCCTGTACGCACATTCCTGCTGTTCAGGATATTGTTGACATTGAGAGAGAAACCGAAATTGTACTTGCGCTGGATATACCAGGACTTGCCCACACTCGCATTAAGCAGGAAAACAGGGTCGAACTTCTCCTGGGCAGCCATATACTCGATTTCAATCGGAGTAGCTATGCCGTCCGGACCGGCCACGGCCATGTCTGTCCTGTAGAGAGGGTTCATGTCAAGATATGAATTGGCAAAGCACTGTCCTTCAAGAGTGAAGAACCAGTATGAGTTCGTGCGGTAATTGAAAGCAAGGCTCGAAGCTATCTGAGGCGTGCTCGGAACATAATGCTTCTGGTTTTTCTCAACGACATAATTGCCGTCAAGGTCAACCTCATATGTCTCCACACCGTCAATCATATACTTCTTATATATAGGATGTTCCTTCCAATATGTCACAGGCTGGTTGTTGAACACCACCGCAGCACTGTTGTCTATCGTCTGGGTCATGCGCGGAGTGGAAGTATAGATATACTCTCCCAGGCTGAGCGCACCCTGAAGCGACAGTCCCTGAAGAAAGAACGGGATACGGAATCCAAGCTCAATTCCCATATGCCTCTGGTCGATTCCGGTCATAGCGAAATTGGTAAATGAATTCTGCGAATCGTCATAGAAGCTCATGAGGTCGGTCTGATTCATTATCTTGGTCCAGAATCCGGTCACACGCAAATCATAGCCATTGTTGCTATAGCTGTAATTGATGTCGGCAGACACGGTCTTGGACGTCTCCAGATTAGGAATCAGCGTATTTCTCGTCCTTGGAGAAATGAATGACTGCGAGAACGTAGGCGCATCGGTATAATATCCCGCATTGGCATAAAGCCTGTGACCGCCCTGGAACGCATAACTTGCTCCCAGCTTTGCCGACCATGTCAGGAACTGAGCCTTCTCAGAATCGCCTTTTGAAGAAATCACCTTTCCGTCAGCATCATACGAAGTCAGTTTCTTTCCATCATAGAAAATCTCCTGCCCATTGTCATCAAGACCCGCGAAAAGACCTTTGCGAAGAAGGCCCTCCCTCCAAAAACCGGTATATCCTGCTTCCAATGCCAGATTTGCAGCAAGGCCTCCGTGAGTGAACGTTCCGTTGGCCCACACACCCGCATTGCGCACATGGGCATAGTAGTCATATCCGTATTTGCCTCCGCGGCCTATCTGCTCTGCAGTGCCGTGTTCCAGATAATAATCCAGGTCATTCTGAATCATTGTAGGAGAAGAAGCGAAATCGCGCTCCGCAAACTGGTCAATGTTAAGGTAATAGTCACCTCCGAGAAGGTCATCAAGCTTCTTGTAATACTCCGTGCGGTTCCATTTAAAATTGGCTCCTCCCGTGAGAGTGAACAGATTGCTTGCCGTCCATTTTACATTTGCAGCCACATTCACATCATTCTGGTCCACGCGGCGCTCCTCAACGGCATACTTTGACCTGTTCAGGAAAGTTCCGTCAGCCTGCTCGACCGGATTGTTGTAATTGACATTATAAAGCCTGTCCCAATTCAGGTGACATGTGCTGTTCATATTGGTAAGCCATGCTTCCTTGGCCCACTCTGCCTTCAATTCATTGTCCCTGCCATAATCCGGATTCGGATTATAGAAATAAGACGGAAGATTGCGGTAATAGTCAGGACGCGGGTCCGGAGCATCATACCAGTCAAGCGCAGTATATCCGTTCTTTCCTGTACGGTAAAGCACTGTGGCAGAAGCCTCAAGATTCTCAAGAGGAGTGGCTGTATATTTCACCACGAACACCGGCTCATGAGTCTTGCGCACACGCGCATTGCGCATCTTGCCGCCCTGATAGCCCCAGTTCGAGTTGTACATGTTGTCACCCATGAGGTCATAGACTTCCTGTGTGGAAGCATTCTGCGCTCCTCTCTGCCCTGGAGCCGCAAAAGCCATGAAACTGAGCCTGTGCTCATCACCGAACTTCTTCTCGGCACCGGCATAATATGCGAAATTGCGGTAATAGACACCTTTAACCCAATCGTTTCCTCCGACGCGGGCAGAAACATTGAACGCATATGACCAGCCGTTGTCAAGCTCTCCCGAGGCATAGGTCGCCATAAGGCGGAGACGGTACATCGCGCTATTGCTCAACACGCTGAACCTCCATCCCGGACGCACGGAAGAAGCGGTAGCAAGGATATTGGTAACTCCGTTATATCCGCCTGCCCCATACTCCGAAACCTCGTTGCCGACAGTGGTTTCCTTGCTTCTTGTAGCCTCGTTAAGGCCGCTCCAGAGAGAATAAGGAGAATAGCCTGTTATGGCGTCGTTCATCTTCACTCCACTCAGGTAAACATCCTGGGTCTCATTGTTATAGCCCCTGTTCTTGAAACGGATTGCACTGAACCCGAAGCCTACGATATCGGTATATACATCATTGGAGAACAATATGGAAGGAGCATCCGAATATCCCGAATCATCCATGTCGAACTCCGCGAAACTCGAATCATCCGCCTCCACGACATTGCGCGCAGCAACGAGCGAGACGAACATCAGGTCCTTTACAAAACCTTTTTCGACAGTCACATTGACATTTGCAGGAACAAAGCCCGCCGCCTTGACGGTCATCTGATAGATTCCGTCCTCAATTCCTTCAAACAGGAACTTTCCGTCATTTCCGGACTGTCCCGTGACCACGGTCTCACCTCCGAAAGAAAGCGTGACCTCGGCTCCCGTAACCGGGACTCTGCCGGAACGGTTGACTACGGTTCCCGTCACTCCTCCAGTCTGTGCCCACAAAGACACGGAAAGCAGAAGTGCGGCGAACGCAAAAAATATTCTTTTATACATAATGGTAAGTTTATATGCTATTTGCCAACTACAATGAATGTAGGATAATGGTCACTGTAACCGCCTATGAAAGCTCCTCCGGAGAAGGTCCTGAAAGGATAGCCCTTATACTGGCCCTTCTGTGTCACCATGAACGGGCGCTTGAATACGACGCCGTAGAACCCTTTCTTTCCGACAGGCTGTATCCGCAGGCCCTCTTCCGCATTCGCAAGATTGTTGTTCACAAGAATAAGGTCATAGATGCTCCACTCCCCGCGGTATGCCAAAGAGCCGTATCCTGCCTTGTACATTGAAAGGAACGGCGAGAAGAAATCCTCCCGTGACATCTCTTCCTTCTTTTCCTTTCCGCGCATCCATACGGCCATGCTGTCGTCGGTCGGATTATCATTCATGTCACCCATTACGACAATCTTGATGCCCGGATGCCTTTCTGTCATCATTGCGGCGTGGTTGTAGATAATCTCCGCGCCACGGCTCCTGAGATCCTGGCCCTTTCCGCCGATACGTGACGGAAGATGTGCCACATAAAACGCGAAATGCTCACCGTCTATAGTTCCGTGCACCATGAGGATGTCCCTCGTGCGGAAATAGTCCTGCTGCTCTTTGTCAAGCGTAATTTCCACCTTGGTTCCCTCGAATGTGAAAGGGATGGACTCGCTGTCAAGATATGTAAACTGCTCCGGCTTATAGAGCAGGGCCACATCAACGCCTCGCCTGTCCGGTCCGTCATAATGCACAATCTGATAATTGGCGTCAGCAATCTCTGGCTGGCTCACGAGATCCTCGAGCACAAGACGGTTCTCAATCTCCGACACGCCGAGAATCGTGTGATAGCGGCCGTTGGCCTTGGCCATCTCGCTGATTACGCGCGCCATATTGTGCTGTTTCTTGTTATACTTGGCTTCAGTCCACTTGTTCTTTCCGTCAGGAAGGAACTCCTCGTCATTCTTCGCAGGATCGTCATAGATGTCAAACAGGTTCTCGAGGTTGTAGAAACCTATGACATAGTTACGCTGTGTCTTGCACTGCCCGAATGCGGCACTCACCGACACGAGCAGCACCAATACTGCGGTCAACGCTCTTTTCATGTTCAGTCTCATGTTATAATTACATTATAATCTTGCCCCGGCAGCGCCGGAACGCTTTTGTTTGTTTTCCAGGCCGGCCCTATTGCCACCAGAAAGTGTCATTCTTCGGGTCAGCAGCCTCCACACGGTCAGCAATCGCGGCTCCGGCCTTGGTCTTGAGGTTCGGGAAGAAATCCATGCCGACCATCTCCTCAAGCTCGTCCACCGACATTGACATGGACTTGTCTATGCCAGTCTGGCTGTAATCCTTATGCTCCAGATAGAAAGCCGCTGCCCTGTATCCTGCATTCTGAGCAGTGACAGTCGATGATTTGGAATACCACAGGAGAGCCTTGAAATAGCCCACAGGCACTGTAACGGACTTTCCGTCATTGTCCCTTGCAGTCAAAGTGTTTCCCTTGACAACGCATCCGGTCACGACATACAGAGTATCGGCATTCCTCGACCAGTCCCTTACCCTGGTCTCAAAGCTCGCCCATATCTTCTGATTGAAGTTCGCCCCCCTCTGCGGAGTCATGTTCGTAAAATAGAAAGTCTGCTCATTGGCCTCCCTGCAGCACGTCCTGTCCGCAGACGGAAGCTGATGGCCGCGGTCGTATCCGCCACCGCCGAAACCACGGAAAAGCACAGGCTGCTGAGACTGCGGCACATTCGGGTCATAAGCCCATTCATCGGTCCTTTTCTGGCTGCCGAGATATAAAGGACACAGCGGATAGGCAACCCAATGGGCCACAAGCGCTTTTTTGTCCCAGCCATAGGAATAGTTCCTGTACCTCTTCCCGTTCATGGAGAAAAAGTTATTGTGATATTCCAGGCTGCCCTGCACTACCGGCAGTTCCATCCATCCGGGAACATCACCGGGCTGCACAACAGGCGGCTCCGGCTCGTCTCCGCCTCCGGCTTTCTGGACAAGCGTACATGTTTGGGTGCGCGATGATGCCTTCACCGTGATTCGGAGAGTCCTGTCCGACTCGGCAGCATTCTCCCCATATTTGAGAATCACATTGCTCTTGTCGCCAGTCCCTGATGTGGTGCTGAGTTCCGCCCACGGCTCGTCATCCTGTCCGAATTCAAGGCTGAGCACCCATGCTCCTGATGCAGTAACGGACACGAATACGCTTCCGGCACCGGAAGGCAGCTCCGTAAGGCGAGCAGAGACAGACAGGGCGTGCGGCTCAGGCTTTATGCTGTCCCCGCAAGAGGTAAAAGCCAGCAAGATGACAGCCAGAACGGCCGCCAAAGCACGATTATCAAATTTTGTCCTATACACCATATGCCTTAGATAATCAAAGGGTTGCCCGGAGGTCCGGGCAGCCCTTTCGTAAAAAGCAGGAGCTATGTCCTATTCGTAAATCAAAGTAAGTTTCTGCAACTGCGCGTTATGTGCACTTGCGACGCGAAGCTGGCAATTGGCTCCGGCCTCGGCACCAGTTACCTCCCATGTAAACTCGCTATTCTGGGCTGCCAAGGTCATGACATCTCCGCCTGCAACTACAGACGAGCCGTCTGCATTATACACGCCTACCTGTACTTTCGTAGAAGCGCCTTTACCTGTAAGGATGGTGACATTAGTCAATTTCTTTCCGCTTACGGCAGGAAGCAATATATAGCCGTCCTTTTTGCCCCACAGGATATATCCGTCAGTGTACCAGCTGAACTTATTGCCGGCAGATGGAGAGAATGTCCACTGATACTCACCGATTGTATAGGTCGTCATTTTAGTGACACCGGTACTTCCTTCCGGGAACTCTGCACAAGGCTTAGCCGCAGCATCCAGGATTATGGTCACGGCATCACCGCTGACTGCACCGGCCTTCTTGGCCTGGGTCAAAGTGACGACATATGACTTTGTCGGAACGTCCTCTGTCGTTGTCACGGTAATCTTTGCAGTCCTTGCAGACTCCTCGGACTCATTCTTTGTAAACTCGAGAACGACATCACCCTCACCGTTTCCGCTCTGGCCATAGAGAATATTCACGAAATCGCCCTCGGTAACGGAAGCTGTCCATGCGACATTTCCGTTTACCTTGAATGTTGCAGACTCAGCGTCAGCGGAAACATTCAATTCAGCCGGAGCGACAGAGAACAGTTTGTCATTGCCGAAACGTGCGCCGGTAAGGCCGGCATAGTCTGAATTCTGAGCGAATATAAGCTGGATGTCGTCATTGTTCCTTGCTGCGATACCCTTGAGTGTACCGGAACCCTGAGGAACGGTCTCCGAACCGAATTTTGAATACCTGGATGAGAACACGATGAATTTGCTGCCGTTCTTCTCATCTATATTGATGCTTGTGTGTGCGCCTGCGACAACCCATGTCTTTGAAAGGTCCTGGATGTTCACCTGCACATTTTCAACTGCCACATACTGGCCCTCATATTTGTTCGCAAGGAAATCCGCCACGGAAACGGTCTTAGGCGTCACTGTCTCACCTGAAGAAACACGGACTGCCATGCTGTTGTCAACCTCAACCTGGACTGCCTTGTTATAAGCGCCCTTCTTAGCTCCCGAAAGATTGATTTTAACCTTGTCACCGAACTTGAAGTCATGGTTGGCAGTGAATCTGAGCTGAAGACCTCCGGTAGCATCCTGAATATATGCACCTCTCTGTGAGGTAAGATTATTGAGGTCGGCACTTGAGATGATGACACCCTCGATTCCGATGCCGTCACCAATCGCAGAACCCTCTCCCAATGCAAGAATAGTGCTGATTGGAGCGACAGTGAAAGGACCCGGGTCTGGAGTTTCTCCGCCTCCCTGGCCGTTAAGAGTCACGATTTTGTTGCCCTGGGCAAACTCCGGAGTGTTTCCGTAATAATTGAGGACCTTGCCGCATACCACGACTTTGTCTCCGACTTTAATCTGGTCGGCAGAAGTGAACTTTGCGCCGTTCAGATAGAGTCCCCTGTGGCAAGTGAAGCTTGTGGCCTTGTCGTAGTTGCCGTCATCTGAGATAAGGTAGGATATGTTTCCGTACTGCTGTACGCCTGACACATCCTTAATCTGGCAGATTGTGCCTGATACATAATATTCTGTTGTGGATTCCACGTCAGCCTCCATTGCCGAGACGAACTCGATGGCCTTGGCTACGCTGAAAGGAGATTCTGCGGTGCCGTCTCCGCCCGGTGCAGCCGTTCCGTCACCTTTCTGGGAAATGGAAAGAGTTTTTGTGACGGTGCCGATAGTGAAGTCTACGGATGCCGTACGGTCAGCCGCATCGTTTGCGGTAACGGTAACCTCGATTGTTATTCCGTCAGGCTTTGCCTCCCCCGATGCAGGAGATACGTCAACCCACTCTGGAAGGCTTCCCTTGACTTTCCAGTCTCTTGTAGATGTAAGAGTAATTGTCTGAGTGGCTGCATCCTGGGTGTCGAATGTCAGTTCAGACGGTGTCAATGTCAAATCCGGTTCTCCCTGGATGGGATCCTTTTCCTGACAGCCTGTGATTATAAGTCCGGCTGCTGCAAGAATACCGATAAAAATGTTTCTGATTTTCATAAAAACCTATGTTAAATTTATAATTCGCCAATTTTACCCGGTAAATATAATTAATTCCAATCAGTAGTTGAACTACTGTAAAACAGAGTTAAACATGAGCCCCGAAGA
>OFHM01000004.1_pt1 | contig 245471 bp, 204 predicted proteins | sample 1521311 | NCBI WGS metagenome assembly OFHM01 (sample SAMEA3504083, study PRJEB24116) | mouse gut metagenome | biome: mouse gut; feature: mouse-associated habitat; material: faeces | place: Denmark | collected 2011 | reverse complement strand
CAGATGTATTCAGATTAAAGGGGAGGGGGTATTTTTTCAGCTAAGGTATATATGTGTCTGCTGTATTTAGGTTGGTGAGAAATTTCCAAAAAGTATATACAAGTCAGATTTTGTAATTTTTCCACCACAATAAAATTCACTAATTGAGTGAATTTATCGATATAATTTCTTATCTTTGTGGAGTAAAATAATACAATATGATTGTAGAGTTTGAACAGGAGTATTTAAGTGAGCTATACAAAACAGGGCAATGTAAAAGTAAAAAATACAGGTTTCAGCCTAACGTTGCCACTAAGTATAAAAAATGTATAGACATTCTTATATCTGCTAATCGAATAGAGGATATATTTCCATTTCGTTCTTTAAACTATGAAGTCCTAAGTGGAGATAAAAAAGGAATATCATCTATCAGGGTAAACTCACAGTACCGCATTGAGTTTACAGTAAACAAGATAGAAGATAAAGAGCCTGTTCTGAGCATTTGCAATATACTTGAATTGTCTAATCATTATAAATAAACGATTATGAACAACGACTTAAGACCATATATGCCAACCCACCCAGGCGAGGTATTAAAAGACGAATTACAGGCAAGGGGAATCAGCCAAAAGAAATTTTCTTCATTGATAGGTGTTTCTTATACAATGCTGAATGAAATACTAAACGGTAAACGCCCAATATCTGCTGATATGTCTTTACTTCTTGAAGCAGCATTAGGTATTGATGCTACTATCTGGAATAATATGCAAAGTCGCTATAATCTTGAAACGGCAAGGCGTGATACTTCTTTCGCATCTAAACTTGACTCTATTCGTCAAGCATTTAGTGCTGCCTGTTTTTAATAGCATAAATATATTTCCAGTCCCAAAATTCAGGTGTCCATTTTTTTATTTCTATAACCTGTGAAAAAGAGATGTAGCTAAAGGGTGCAAGTATATACTGCTTATTTTCTGCTTGCCTTGTCGTTACTTCTTCCCTCCTGAAAAATAATCATTCTATTGCTTCTGTATTTCAGTTGGAGTGAGTAATAGCATGAATATTTGAAGCTAAGCAATATTTTAACTCTCTAATCTTAGTCTGGTGGTAAATTTTGAAAAAGGTATATAAGACATAAATTACAGTTTTTCCCACCACCAGACCTTTTATAAGTTAAGGCTGTTTTGTGGTCATTATTTTTCTGTTCTGCTAAGGATGCCAATAAAAAATGAAGTGTAATTTTGAGTTGGCAATCCTGTTTCAACTGTGTGCTATGTTCTTTAGTTTGTGGGTTTTGCCTTTAGTACCTTTGCATCATAATTATACAAGATAAATAGTTTTTCAAATTACCACTTTCAAAATCATTTGCGCAATGAAAACCAATAATAAGGAAATATCCACATCCGGCTGGTTTGGACTGGAACATCACAGGGAAATCCATACGGTAGACTTTTACCGTCATATTGGAATGGAAACCTTGTGTGCCCTCTATCCCGACTTATTCAAGCCGGAAATTTGGCTGTCTGAAAATCCGCCTAAGATAGAGAATCCGAAGAAGAAACTGATAAAAAGGAAATAAATAGATTCAGCCGTAATAAAAGCCGTATTCCTGTTTAGTAGGGGGTACGGTTTTTATTAATTCGTAATATTATCTTTTGCAGACAATATCTTCTCTGCTATTATCTGTGTTTGTTGGGCAATATTTTTCAAATAATGTATTAAGGCTGGCTTAAATGCTGTTGGTGGATTTGTATATAATTGACCAACAATTTCTTTGAATAATAATTTATATTTATCAATATATTTTTCTCCTGTTACATCATAATAAGTAACTTCTAATTCAATATAGTCATTATTACTATTTGCATCTTCTTGATTATTTAATGTACAACCTAAAACATAAGTCAATGTATAATTCGGAGCAAAAGAGGAGATGCCTATAGAAAATGCACCCCGTTCTTTTAATGGAACTTTATCACCTAATGCGTAATCTTTTATAATGTTGAAAGAAACATCTTTAGCAAGACCCTCTCCTATGTTTTTTATATTTAATGAAAATATTTTACGATTAATTTCTGTCAATTCTAAATATGCTACAATATGAGGTGTGATTTTTTGCTTTCGCGTTTTTCTACTTTCAATAAGCATTTTATAATTAATAATAGTATATACAAAAGTGCATATAGCTACTACAATGGCTAAGAAGTTATCGCCTATCCAACATATAATATTATTAGAGCTATCCATATTGGTTGTTTTCTGTTTAGACAAAATTAACAATATTATATAAGTAAACAAAACAAGTCGCTCCCAAAAGAAACGACTTGTTGTTGTTTTAGTATATAATCTTCCTCCTGATTATCGTTATGCAATCTGTTGTCTTCCCCTCAATCTTGGGGGATGTCCGTTTGACTTCAAACCACTGTTTTAAATCCGTCGCTTGTGCTTTCTTTTTAATGCCCAAACACTCGTATATCTCCTGTAAATCCGCCTTTATTCCTGCACATGTCTTTGTAAAATCGGAATCGGTATAGCCAAGTTGGTAAAGCATCTCCAGAATTTTTTCATTATTGCTTGCATCCGTCAGCTTTGTAAGTTCCCGCTTGATATTAGTCGTATTATAGCCCAGTTCTTTTACCCTGTCCGCACCTAATTTTTCATAAGCCTCCCGAACAAGGGGCTTTTCCTGTTCTATCAGGGCACACCTGTCTGTCCTGTTCCCCAAACAGAATATCATTCCCTGTTCATTCCGAAGACCGACGTATTCTGTAAATAAATCCCTGAACGGGATTCTTGCTTTCGGATTGGCTGCCAGCTTATCAGTGAAATAAATGGTTTCACTCTCTCCAATGGACAACCCCCGGCTTTTATATTCTTTCTGCAAACTATCACACGTCAGGTATATTTCATGGGTAATCTTAAAGTTCCGCATATCCAGCTTAAACAAGTTCCTGTCCAGCTGTAAAAGGTCATTTTCATAACTAAGGTATTTAATATCCAGCCCCGCTTTCATCAGTCCTTTAACCACGGTCTTGCGTGTTTCCCCACTCATGGCATTCACTTCCTGAACAAGCAGTTCGCTCCTAAGCCATTCTTTTTCCGTACATTCTTTGAATTCGTCATAAGTAACAGTAGTTGTATATCGGGTTTCATTAAATATATGTGTTATCTCTCCGCTATAGCGGCTGTTTCTTATCCGTCCCGCTATCTGTATAAATAAGGTTGAAATATCTACCAGCGTATGGGACTTGTATTTATCACTGACAACATAAGTCCTGCCATTTTCATCATAGATGTCACATCCTTCAAAAGCGGTTGCCGTGTAAAAGTTAATCTTCTTTACCGGAGTGGTTGTGTCTTCAATCAGATAGTCACGTCCCAATTTCATTTGGTTGGTTTTCTTGCCCCTGCCTTGTTTGCTGTCGTCAGCACATATAAACCGTACCTGTTGTGGAGGGAGTTCTAATTGCCGGGCAATCGAAGCCGGAGAATCAACACTATTATAAAAAAAGTGTAGGTTGCCTAATAACCTGCCTTCCAAAGCCTCCGTAATCAGTTTGCCGACCACCCTGTTCGGGTTATTCGTACAATTCTGTATCACTTTCACTTTTTGCATGTCCTGCCATTTTATCCTCGTAATAGGCAGGTCTTTCAATTCATCCAGCATGAATTCCCGGTCTATTGGTGTAGCAGTCATAAAGCACACCCATTTAAACTGCCTGCTTATTTTCAACAGTCCTTTTATTGCCGGATTCCTGAAGGCATAATGGTTGAACAAAACATGTTCTTCATCTATGAGCAGGAGCATATCTTTCAATAAGTCATTTCTGTACAATCCCAATAGCCGGACAACCCGTCCCACACTGTCATAAGTGACCATTATTTTTATAGTATCGTGGCTAAACAGGTAACTTATTATCTCCGCATCTGCAATTCCTCCGTAAACTCCTAATACGTGCTTATGTTGGGCAACCTTATTCCTCACCAAGTTCCGGTAAGGTACGGCTATGATTGTCGGGTATCTGTTTTTTATGGCTAAATCTGTCCCTCCACAATTGGGTTTCCCTTTATCAAGTAAGCCGTAAGGGTGTTTCTCTATGACTGCATCTAAAAATTTTGCATCTTTTGACGATTGTAAGGTGACCTCATTGGTCTTGTGTTCAATTCCTGTCATAAATCATTGGATTAAACATTTCTCAAATTCATAATCTTGTTACCGGATATTTTTATACATCTTTCTTTATAAGTGATTTCCTCTGTTCAGAATCATGAAATCCGGCTCAACTTGAAATTGAAACTGGACAAAATGAGTAGTAGTTTTTTATAGGGGAAAACCGAATTTCCGAGTCACAGAATCCGGTTTGAAAATCTGCCTGCCGGATAAAACGGAATAGTATTCTTTATAGAGGAAAAATAAGTTTCCCAAGCAGAGAATCCGGCAAGGTGAATGAGTAAATCTGTATAGCTGTTATACTTTATGGGCTTATCGGCTCCTGCTGTTTAAAAGGCAGAAGTCGTCATAAAATCTGAAATCTCCCTATTGGGCTAAGGCAAGTAAGGAAATATGGAGAATAATACTACCTGTGGTGTAAAAGAGGTGTCCCCTGAAAGTGCTTTTATATACCATAGTATATAAAAGTTTTGAAACGGATTGCGTTATTTCCGGATTTATTAGTCTGAATACCTTATATGGAATGGGGTACATGTACTGCCATATTGTCCTGCATGTGCCATGATGACTTTTTAAAAAAAAATTGTCACTTTTGCGGGCAGGCAAAAAATTTTGAAATTTCTGACAGTATTTTAGCTGTCATTATTACTTTTACTTTCCTGATACAAAGATAATTATAAAAAATGACAGAACAAAGTGATTAGAAAAATAAAAATTCCCATAGTATCAGATGATGGATTATAGTCTATACATTAGGGGCAAAAGCATACACATAGGTCTAAGTATAGAGTATGACGCAGTAGTTCAGGTCTAAATTAGGGGTGAAAACTTGGTTTTGGGTCTAAGTATAGGGTATTTTGGCATGATAATTGTAATATTTATAATACTCCTATTTACAAAAAGGTTGAAATGAGCTCTTATGTACCATCCGAGTTTCGCCTAAAATAGGAGCCAGATGAGTATTTAAGACTGTATGGTACGTTTGAAACGGTCGCGAATCCGGAGGGGAAAGCTCCGCAAAAAGGATAAAACATTCAATCCTTAAATAACCAAATGGAGAAGAATGTAAATTTTCAGGTAGCAGAGGCTACCAAAGCTAAGGGTAACGAAACCCAAGTGTTGAATCCGGTATTATCCGAATCTATTGTGGATAAAACCACAAGCAGACAAAAGAAAAAGACAAAGTCGAAATCCAATCTGGAAAAGACTTTGGAAAAGTACCGGAATTTATATCGGCGGCAAGTTACCAAGAATACTAAAACAAGACAGGCAGTTTTGAACTGCGCTATCAACGAGTTAGGAGTTTCGTATGGGAGAAAGGAATTTTTAAAGGAACTTTATCCCCGTATTTTCCGCTTATTAGATAGCAAAAAGTTTGAAAAGGACTGTCAGGAAGCGGGAGTTGTTCCATACAATGCAGCAGTGTACATTGCTCTACAGAGCATTCAGAATGTATACAATGTGTTGGAACAGGGAATTAAAAGCCAATTCGGTCGGGAATTTTCAGAGATGCAAACTCCTGTGATAGAAATGGTTGAATTTCAACCGTATGACATGTGGGCTGTGTTGCCAGTTTAGTCATGTCCAGTAAGCTAAGGTAAATTCTGTTTATCTAAAAAATTAGAGAGTGTTCGACTTGGACACTCTCTTTTTTGTAATTGCTTGGAAGTTAATATATCTTCTACTTAGAAGTATATTTATTCTTTTCTTGTTGTTTTGAATAAGGATAGCAGACTAATGACAGGGGGTAAATTTTTTCAATACGATGTAGCACCCAAAAATAAAAAAATATCCCCCTCACTCCAATAGGGAAGTGAGAGGGAAAGGCTTATAACAAGTTGCTCATGGCTGCGTCTACCTGTTCGTTTTCAAAACTATCTAAATAAATTTGCGTTACTTTTTCGCTGCTGTGTCCCATAGCTTCACAAATAATTGAAGTATTGACACCTGAGCGTTTTAGGACGGTCGCGAACGAGTGGCGCGCTACATAGGTGGTCAGGTCAATAGGTAGACTTAATTCTTCGCCAATGTCTTTTAGATGCTTGTTTACCTTAGTAATGACCTTATGTATTCTGTTCCTTTGTTGCTGTTCCGTTTTATGGAATGCAGAAAGAATAGGAAATATATACGGTCTGTCCTTTGTCTGGTATTTTTGGATTAACTCTACCGCTTTAGGCTGTAAAGGCAGTTTTATCAGCTTATGGGTTTTTGTACGAGTATATACCAAACGGTTATCAATAATGTGCGAATGGATTATGTATGCCATATCGACAAAGTTAATACCGCCCATGAAATAGGAAAAGGTAAACAAATCAACTGCAAGCTGTGTGTAAAAGCCTTTGTTTGTGTAGTCGTAATTTATGACTGCTGTAACATTGTCTTTTGTTATGGCTCGTTTGGCTGTAACTGAATGCAGTTTTGATACCTTATAGGACTTAAACGGGTAGTAGTCCGGTTTGACAATCTTTTGTTCCAATGCAATATTATATACTGCTCGTAGTGTCCTGAATCGGATTCCGATAGTGTTTTCTGCAAGTCCTGCACTACGTAACCATTCCTCATACTTTTTCAGCCATGTAACATCAATGTCTGAAAAGTATATATTCAGATGCTTGTTATACTTTATAAGGGAGTTATAAACTTGCTGAATGGATAGGGCATAGCCTGTGCGCTTGGCTGTCTTGTAGCGTTGGATTTGTTCCGTAAACAGTTCGCCAACGGTTTTAGGCTTGGTTGGATTGGTTAGCTTTTCAACTAATGTTGTCACCGTAAACTCCTTATTTTCGGCTTTAAACTCGATTAGTTGTTCTTGATATTGTTTCGTTTTTTCGGCGATTAGCCGTAAAATAGCATCACGATTAGGGCAGTTGCGTTTAGGTTGATTCTTTGTAAAGTCCCAAAATTGGGGCGGAATAGAGATGCCTAAACTTTGGTATTTGCTCTTGCGGTCTTTAGTAATACGGAGCATTAATGGGTGTTCTCCGTTTGATAGTGTTTTGTTTTTGTAGTAAACCACTGAAACAGAAGCATTCATATTTGAAATCTGGTTCAAACATGGTTCAAACATGGTTCAAACAACTGGTTCAAACAATAGAAAAATGAAGACAAAAAGAAAAGCAGTTAGGAACTAACTGCTTTTTTTGAGGTGGTAGCACCTGGAATCGAACCAGGGACACAAGGATTTTCAGTCCTTTGCTCTACCGACTGAGCTATGCCACCGTTGCTTATTTTGCGATTGCAAATATAGGTTATTTTGTTAAAATTACAAGGTTTTTATGCTATTTTTTGATTATGTATTAAAAATAATGCCGAAAAAATCAGACGGATGTATATTTTTTCCGGTGTTGCAAACTGATGTAAAATATCAGGATAATGAGTGAGATGGAAGCAAATGGAACAGCAGGCCGTGCAAAGAGCCATACAGGGATAGCTGTAATTAATAGAGTAAGATAAATATTCAGGTAGATGAAAATAAAGCGGGGAATACTTTTCTTTAACAAGAAAAACAGTGCTATCAGATTTAAGGGGTTGGCCCAGAGTATATTCCAGTTTGGAGCTGTGATGGGATGTGCTGTAAATCCGCCCAAAAAGACGATGAGGCAACCTAATATTCCGGTAAAAAGGAATAAAATTAAGGTTAGCGTATTGAGCAGAATTTTATTTTTGAGTTTGCAGAGTGCAAATATGAGTAATGCAGCACCTGCTGCAAAAATAAATAGCGGATTCCGGTACCAGGGATTATTGATTTCTGGTTTAGGTGCCTGATATATTATTTCGGTATTTTCAGCCAGTTGTATCCCGTTATAATGAGCAGTGGTAAGTCCTGACATCAGATAATCGGGTAGAAACATATATTGAAAAGGAGTTGCCCGGCGATTTCCTCTTTGTCCCAAAATCGTATGAATGCCCCATTGCACCCAGGGAGAAACTTGTAAATATTCATCCAAAAGATTCCAAAAATTTTTTCCTGTATCTGCCATTCTCCATTCTATTTTTCCGGAAGTACTTTTTAGCAGAATATCACGGCTGCGGGTGGTACAATTGTCAAAAAGGAAATTGTATAAATAAAACCGGTTTTCTTCCCGGCTGTTATCCAGCAATAAGTCGAACAGGGTTTGTTTTTGCATGGAATCCAGTTTCAGTTTTTGTGCGAATACGGATCGTTCCTCACTTAGATAGGCATTCATAAAGTTTCTGAATGATGTGTTTGTCAATTGGTAAGGCAATAATCCTTGTGCATATTTCAGATAAAAATGGGGAGTTTGAAAGTCAAACGTGCCATAGTTGAATACTTGGTCATAATGGTTTTTCGGATCGTGTATCCGTATGGCTGTATGGCCGAAAAGGGAATATAGTTCTGTGCCCGGAGAGCAGGTCAGGATACTGATTTCAGCATTGTCTGATAAAGTGAAAGCTTGGCCCGGCAGACAGAAAAAAGACAGTAAGAGCAGAAAAAAAAGAGATTTCATTTTATGTATCATATTTCAGAATTCATTTTGGGATATTGAATATCACAGAGAAACAGGGCATGTCCCGGTACGGATGTGCCTGCCTGACAACGGTTCCTGGATTCGATGATTTTCCGGAGTCCTTCCGGAGTCAGTTTGCCTTGGCCGATTTCCAGCATTGTACCAACAATGGCCCGGACCATATTGCGTAAGAAACGATTGGCTTTGATTGTGAATATCAGTTGAGTGTCTGTTTCTTCCCAATAGGCCTCCATGATGGTACAATTATTGGTTTTAACATCGGTATGCAACTTAGAAAAACTGGTAAAATCCGTATAATCAAATAAAACCCGGCAAGCTTCGTTCATTTTGTATGTGTCCGGAAGGGGAAAAACTTTCCAGGCATAATTGCTGGTAAACGGATTCTTTTGTTTGTCTATATAGTATTTATAAGTACGTGAAAGGGCGGAAAAGCGGGCATGCCAATCGGGAGAAACTTGATAAATCCGGGATATGGCAATGTCTTTACCTGTGAACCGATTTAATTTATAAACAAGTTGTTCCGGGAGGGTGATTGGTTTCTGGCTGTCGAAATGTGCAACATAGAAAGAAGCATGTACTCCTGTATCTGTCCGTCCTGCGCCCACCACATTGATTTTTTCACGCATGATGGTACTCAAAGCCCGGTTGAGTTCTTCCTGAACGCTTGGTGCTCCCGGTTGTATCTGCCAGCCGTGGTATTTATTTCCGTCGTATGCCAGTTCTATAAAATATCTGTTCATATGTTATTCTTCTTGCGAAGATAGTAAATTAATAGAATTTAGAACCTTGCTTAAAGAAAATTCGTTTATTTTGGTATATATTTGTATTCAGGTTTATCCTTGGAGATAAATGATATGTATGATTGTTGTAGATTATACTAAGATGAATATTCAAGAAAATATAAAGCGAATTAAAGAAACATTGCCGGGGAATGTGCAATTAATTGCCGTATCAAAGACAAAGCCGGTTGAAGCTATTGAAGCTGCTTATGAGGTAGGACAGAGGGCATTCGGGGAGAACCGTCCGCAGGAGATGGCAGCTAAATATCAGGTACTTCCGAAAGATATTGATTGGCATATGATTGGGCAGTTGCAGGAGAAAAATGTAAAGTATATTGCTCCGTTTGTTAAACTGATTCATTCGGTGGATAGTCTGAAACTTTTACAGAAGATTGAGCGGGAGGCCGTGAAACACAGCCGTGTCATTGATTGTTTGTTGGAATTTCATATTGCCCAGGAGGAGACGAAATCCGGTTTGACTTTAGCGGAAGCAGAACGGATACTGAGTAGTGACGAGTGGAAAGAATTGTGTCATATCCGGATATTGGGAGTAATGGGGATTGCAACCTATACTGACGACAGAGAACAAATACATGAGGAGTTCCTCCAATTGCATGAGATATTTGATATATTGAAGACAAAATATTTTTCAGGAGTGAATGAATTCCGGGAATTGTCAATGGGTATGTCAGAAGATTATCAGATTGCGGTAGAGGAAGGAAGCACTATGGTGAGGGTGGGAAGTTCTATATTCGGAGCGAGGGAATATAGAAAAGATAAAGTGTCAGGAGATATAGTATGAATAGGTTGACTTAAAAATATGATAAAAACGTGTATATTATGAATTTGAAAACTAAGTTTGCCGGGTTGGAATTGAGAAGTCCTATTATTGCCGGAAGTTGTGGTTTGACTGCAGAGTTGAGCCGTATACAGGAAATCGCTGGTCATGGAGCCGGAGCTATTATTTTGAAATCTGTATTTGAAGAGCAGATTAATCAGGAAGCTTCCCGGTGTATTGATGATAGTTATCCGGAAGAAACCGATTATATTCAGAATTATGTAAGGGCACATGTTATTCAGAAATACATCGATTTAATAAAGTCTGCGAAAGCCTGCCTTGACATACCGGTGATTGCCAGTATTAATTGTCTGCGTGACGGAGAATGGATTAGTTTTGCCTGTGAGTTGGAGAGGGCTGGTGCAGATGCTTTAGAATTAAATGCTTTCATTCTTCCGACGGATGAATTTATGGAAAGTGCCGGGGTAGAAAATTTATATTTTGATATCGTAAAGCATGTAAAATCGGTGGTGAAGATTCCGGTTATAGTGAAAATTGGTCGTTATTTTACCAATTTGCCGGCTTTTGTTAGTAAATTGAGGGCTTACGGAGCTGATGCCGTTACTTTGTTTAATCGTTTTTATGAACCGGATATTGATATAGAACGTTTGGTTGTTGGTGCAGCTTCTGTTTTTGGAGTACCTGCGGATATAAAAACGACTTTGCGGTGGACGGGTATTCTTGCCGGAAAAGATAAACAATTGGAAATTTCTGCTTCCGGCGGAGTATGTAGCGGGGATGCTGTTGTAAAACTTTTGTTGGCAGGTGCATCCACAGTGCAGGTCTGTTCTGCTTTGTATCAGCAGGGGACGGGATGTATCAGTTCAATGAATCGTTTTTTGAGTGATTGGATGCAGAAAAAAGGATTTAATTCTGTAGATGAATTCCAAAGTATGCTTTCTTATGCAGATGCCCGGCATGCAGACCGGTATGAAAGAGCCCAATTTATGAAATATTTCAGCGATAAAAAGGATTAATATTCAGGATAAGTTTGACAAATTAATTTAATATGATTTTTATGAAAGGTGTGTTGTTATTTTTGGTGGCAGGATTGTTGTCCTGTTCTGGAAGTAGATATTCCGGTGTACCGGAGAAATATCATGGTTTACTGGACCAGGCATTGGGAAAAGCCGGGGCAAACCGGACAGAGCTGGAGAGGGCACTGACGGAGGCTCCGGTAGAACAGAAAGAGGGGATAGCGTTTTTGATTGCTTACATGCCTGACCGTGATTTACAGGAGCTGAAAGCAGAATTTTTACTGGAAAATACTGCTTACGCTTATAAAGCCCGTAATCAATATTCGTGGGCTAAAGCATTGCCGGATAGTATTTTTTTGAATGAGGTGTTACCTTATGTCAGTTTGAATGAGAAGCGGGAGAATTGGCGGAAAGAATTTTATGAGCGGTTTGGAAAATATGTAGTTAATTGCCGGACTATTTTTGAAGCCATTGATTCAGTAAACCGGAATATCCGGGATGAAGTTGTTGTGGATTATAATACCAGACGGGAAAAACCCGACCAGGCTCCTTTTGAGTCAATGCGTCAGCATATGGCTTCCTGTACGGGATTGTCTATTTTGCTGACAGATGCGTTCCGTGCAGTAGGAATTCCTTCGAGGGTTGCCGGTACTCCAAGTTGGCATGATGACCGGGGAAATCATAATTGGACTGAAGTCTGGGCTGACGGAAAATGGTATTTTACTGAATATTATTTTCCGGGCCAGTTGGATAATGCCTGGTTTTTTGCCGATGCCGGAAAAGGGGTGAAAGAGGATATAATGAAAGCCATTTATGCTTCTTCTTTCCAGCCAACCGGTATTTATTTTCCATTAGTGTGGGATGAGAATATCAGGTATGTGCATGCTTCGAATGTTACAGACCGCTACACGAATTTGTATCAGTCGCACTTATCAGCCATTTCCGGGGATGGAAATCATATTCCTTTGAGAGTTATGGTGTTTAAAGATAAAAAGCATGATAAACAGTCTGAAGACCGTGTAGCAACAAATATGGATGTATTTAAAGGTAAGTTACAAATGGGAGGAGGACGCAGTGCCGGACCTACTCAGGATATGAATGACGTGCTTACTTTTATGTTGGAAAAGAATCAGACTTATTTGGTTAATTATGTAAATGGTGAAGGAAAGTTGAAAACTGTTGAAGTGAAGTTAGGCGACCAGCCCCGGGAGTTGAAGTTGTTTATGAAATAAGTCGGTTTGTAAAGTCTGTAAAGCTTATAACTTTACAGACTTTTTATATTATTCTGATAGTTTTAAAAGTGCCTTTCAACAGATTTATCAATAGTAATTTTCCGGATAGGGTAGAATGGCCTAAAATAATTTTTAAGGTTTCTGAGGCTTGTATAGACCCGATTATACCGGGAATTGCTCCAAGTACACCAAGAGGTTGTTGAAAATCTTTTATTTTTTCGTGATACGGAAAAAGATTGCGGTAACCGGGACCGCCCTGATAATTGAATACGGATACCTGTCCTTCAAATTCGCATATACTTCCATATACAAAAGGTTTATTGTTTTCCTGACAAGCGTCGTCAATGATATAACGGGATAAAAGATTATCGGTTGCATCAACTACGACATCGTAATTTCTGGTTATTTCTGATGCATTTTCCCGGGTAAGCCTTTTGGCAATGGGAATCAAATGACAATCGGGATTGAGAGTCTGTAGTTTCCGGTGAGCTACTTTTACTTTTAGCATTCCTAAACTTTGGATATCATAGAGGATTTGCCGTTGTAAATTACTTTCGGATACGACATCATCGTCCATAAAACCAATCGTACCGACACCTGCTGCAGTCAGATAAAGCAGGATCGGGCACCCCAGTCCTCCGGCTCCTACCACTAAAACTTTAGCCTGACTGATTTTTGCTTGTCCGGTTTTGCCCACTTCTGTCAGGGCAATGTGCCGGGAATAGTGCTCTTGTTGATTTATCATTGAAATTTATTTTTACATCCATCCGTCCCAGTCTTTCCATACTGGTTCGTATCCGCGTTGCCGAATACTTTCTGCTACTTCAGAAGGGGTTCGTTCGTCACTGATGTGAAATTGTTCCAGTGCCTGAGGATAAGTGAAATATCCTCCGGGTTCCGTTTTCGAGCCGGCACTCAGGGAAGTAATTCCCAAAGGAAGCATATTATCCCGGAAAGCAGCGTTTTCACGTGTTGAAATTGAGATATCCACATCGTGGTCAAAAATCCGGAAAGCAAATATCAATTGGGCTAAAGCCCGGTCTTCCAAAACGACATTAGGCTGAAAATGTCCTTCGGAAGGACGCATACGCGGAAAATTCACGCTGTATTTAGTCTGCCAGTAATGTTTTTGTAAATAGCGGAGATGGCGCGCCATCATGGTTACGTCGGTTCTCCATTCTTCCAAGCCGATAAGTACTCCCAGGCCGATTTTATGTACATTAGCTTGTCCCATTCGGTCGAACCCGTTTAAACGCCATTCGAATTTAGATTTCATACCTTGCGGGTGATATACCTTGTAACGGGCCCGATTGTATGTTTCCTGAAAGCAAACTACCCCGTTTAGCCCGGAACGGGTAAGACGTTTATATTCTTCAGCTTTAAGCGGCATTACCTCAATGGATACATTGGCAAAAAGGAGATGTGCTAATTGCAGGGCGCGTTCAAGGTAGTCTACACCGGCATTCTTGGGATTTTCGCCGGTTACAATCAATAAATTCTCAAAATTTCCCAATTTCTTAATGGCATGGAGTTCATTCAGAATTTCCTCTTCTGTCAGGATAATCCTTTTGAGGGGATTGTTATGATTAAATCCGCAATAAACGCAAAAGTTTGTACACGAATTGGTAATATACAAAGGGATATACATGGAGATGGTTTTTCCAAATCGTTGCAAGGTATACTTTTGACTTAATGATGCCATTGGTTCCAGATATTTTTCGGCAGCAGGAGAAATCAGAGCCATGAAATCTTCTATATCCGGATGTTCTTTTTCCAGAGCTGTTTCAACGTCGGCTGTGGTTTTGGAATAGATTTGCCGTGTTGTATCTTCCCATGAATATTTTTCTAATTCTTCTGAAAACATAAAATTGATGTTATGAATTTATTTTAAAAAAGCGGTCAGGGGGCTACTGGCTTCAGCAGCATTGCTTTTTCCCGGTAACCCTGTTTCGTAAGCCATACGTCCGGCCTCGACAGCCATCTTAAAAGCTTTAGCCATTTCAGTAGGATTTCCTGCGATGGCTATTGCTGTATTTACCAATACTGCATCTGCTCCCATTTCCATGGCTTCGGCTGCATGACTCGGAGCTCCGATGCCGGCATCGACGACAACCGGAATATTACTTTGTTCTATGATGATTTTAAGAAATTCTTTGGTTTGCAATCCCTGATTGGTACCAATGGGTGCTCCCAAAGGCATAACGGTGGCAGCTCCTGCATTTTCCAGTCGCTTACACAGAACAGGGTCTGCCTGACAATAGGGAAGAACGATGAATCCCATTTTGGCCAGTTCTTCTGTGGCTTTCAGGGTTTCTACCGGGTCAGGGAGTAAGTAACGCGGATCCGGATGAATTTCAAGTTTCAGCCAATTGGTCCCGAAGGCTTCCCTGGACAGTTGAGCCGCAAAAATAGCCTCTTTGGCATTTCGTACTCCAGATGTATTCGGGAGCAATTGTATCCCGGGGCGGAGGATATGTTTCAGCATATCGTCGTTTTTGTCTTCTGTACGGATGCGTTTCATGGCTACCGTGACCATTTGACTTTCAGAAGCGATGATGGCTTTTTCCATAGTTTCGTTGGAAGAAAATTTACCTGTTCCTGTAAACAGGCGTGAGGTGAAAATCTTATCTGCTATTTTTAAAGGTGTCATGGTTATTATGTTTTTTGAATTATGGTTTATGATTGAATGATTTATAAATCAAATGAAGTATTTCTTCCGTTTTATCGGGGATTGCCTCACTATTTTTAAGCAGACCGGAAACTGCAATTCCTTGTATGCCTGTCGCTGCTAAATCGGGTATATCATTTTCCTGAATTCCTCCGATAGCAAAAACCGGAATAGAGATATGATTTTTTTTCATTTTTCTGAGGAGGATATGATATCCGTCCAGCCCCAGAACCGGACTAAGTTTTTCTTTAGTCGTTGTAAAGGCAAAAGGGCCTAATCCGATGTAATCTACCTGTTGTTCGTAGCGGAGTACGATGTCTTCCCAAGTATTGCAGGTTGCGCCGATGATTTTGCCGGGACCCAGTATTTTCCGGGCTTCCAGGGGATTCATATCTTCTTTGCCCAAATGTATGCCGTCGGCATCAAGTTGACGTGCGATTTGTACGTTGTCATTGATAATAAACAGAGCATTATAACGACGGCAAATTTCTTTTGCCAGTTTACCTTCCTGCATCATTTCCGTGTCAGAAGCATTTTTCATCCTTAGTTGAATCCATCGCATTCCTCCCTGGCATACTGATTCGATTTGTTCACAGAGAGAAAGTCCGGTTTTAGGTGCCGTGATGTATTGTAAGCGCAATTCAGATGGTGAAGGTTTTGCCTGAAACAGTCTCTGTTGCAGATAATGAAAACTTAATTTACTGTTATTGCTTTCTATGGCTTGTGATACATACAATTGTGCCTTGTTGCATGAATCAATCAGTGATATACCCTGAGCTAAAGCGGAAGTGAGGGCTGCTGAGAATATACAACCTGTACCATGTTTTTCCTGTTTGCTTCTGAGGAGAGAAAAACAGTGAATATCTTCCGGAGTAATGAGATAATCCGACACTTCTGTACCTGCATTGTGTCCTCCTTTCCAGAGAATATTCAATTGAAATTTCCGGCAATATTCCTGTAAAGAACGGGGTGTACTGTCTTTTCCGAATAATTGCCAGACTTCGTCCGTATTTGGAGTGAGCAAATAAATGTGTTTCAATATGGAAGAGTGCAGATGTTTTTGGATGGTATGGAAGGTATAACCTGCACTTGCCTTCAGTACGGGGTCCCAGATTATTTTCATGCCAGGGTGGTTGTTTACCAGCCAGTCAGTCAGTCTGTCCATCACTTCAAAATTTTCTATCAATCCGATTTTCAAATATTCCGGCAAATGTTTCCGGAATTGGAATTCGCATTGCTTTTGAATTTCTTCCGGATGGGTCCAGTGAGTTCCGCCATAATTATCTTCATTCTGAAAAGTAAGGGCAGAACAGACTCCTAAACCATAACTTCCGGTTGCCTCAAATGTTTTCAAATCGGCAGTAATTCCTGCACCGGAAGAAGGGTCAAATCCGGCAATACTCATAACAAACGGAGTTTTCAGTTGTATGAAACGGACAATTGCTTCTTCCGGCTGCTCCCAGATAAAGCCGAGGGCAGCTATACCTTGAAATCCGGCCGAACGGCACAAAGCTGTTTTTTCCGGAGTAATTCCTCCCAAAGCAATGACCGGTATTTCAATATCCGATATATCGGGAAGTAGGGAAAATGTACTGTTATATCCCGGTTTTGAGATACTGTCAAAAATCGGACTCAGAAAACAATAATCCGGTTGGAACGGCAGGGTGTTGATTTCTTCTGTTGTATGGCACGATATACTAACGGCACAGTCAGGATAAAGATTGAACTTTTCTCCTTGTCCGGATTTTAGGTGTATACCATGCAACTTATATCGGGAAACCAAATCATAATGGTCGTGTATTACAATTCGGTTTCTGTAGCCGGGTGCTATCCGGTTTATAAAGTTTTCATACACGCTTCGGTCACAGTTTGGTTTCCTCAGGTGTAGTAATTCCAGGCCATGGGCAAAAAGTAAGTTGCAGAGCAATGCTTCATCTTTAACTGGTACGGGAGAAGTGATAACAATGATTTTCATCTTTATCTGGTTCCGTTGTCCGGGTTTATTTTTTCCCTTAATTTTTTGCTGGCGCGCATAGAGCAGAAATGTTCTCCGCACATGGAACAGAAATGGGCTTCTTTGTGGCCTTCTTCTGGTAAAGTTTCGTCGTGGAATTTCAGTGCTTTTTCAGAATCCAGAGCTAAATGAAACTGGTCTTTCCAGCGGAATTCAAAACGGGCTTTGCTCATGGCATAGTCCCTAAAATAAGCTGCCGGGTGCCCTTTAGCTAAGTCTGCTGCATGTGCTGCCAGTTTAAAAGTAATGACGCCTTCTTTCACATCATCACGATTGGGTAAACCGAGATGTTCTTTTTGAGTTACATAGCAAAGCATAGCTGTGCCAAACCATCCGATCATGGCTCCTCCGATAGCGGAAGTGATGTGGTCGTAACCTGGTGCAATATCTGTTACCAACGGACCGAGGGTGTAAAAGGGGGCTTCATGGCAGTATTTCAATTGCAAGTCCATATTTTCTTTGATTTTTTGCATAGGAACATGTCCCGGACCTTCAATAATGGCTTGTACGTTGTGTTTCCAGGCTATTTCACACAATTCACCTAACGTCTTCAGTTCTTCAATTTGTGCAGAGTCATTGGCATCGGCTATACAGCCGGGGCGTAGTCCGTCGCCCAAGGAAATTCCAACGTCGTATTTTGCAAGAATTTCACAGATTTCTTCAAAGTGTTCATAGATGAAACTTTCCTGTTTGTGAGTGGTACACCAATGTGCCATAATCGAACCTCCGCGTGAAACGATTCCTGTCAGACGTTTCAGGGTCAATGGCACATGTTTCCAGCGCAATCCGGCATGAATGGTGAAATAGTCCACTCCTTGTTCTGCTTGTTCGATTAGAGTATCCCGGAATATTTCCCAGTTCAGTTTTTCAATATCACCATTTACTTTTTCCAGGGTTTGATACAGGGGTACGGTTCCGACAGGAACAGGGGAGTTGCGTATAATCCATTCCCTGGTTTCGTGAATGTTTTTTCCTGTAGAAAGGTCCATGATTGTATCTGCTCCCCAGCGGAAAGCCCATACTGCTTTTTCCACTTCTTCGGCAATGGAAGAGGTAACCGGAGAGTTACCAATATTGGCATTGATTTTTACCAGAAAATTCCGGCCTATAATCATGGGTTCGCATTCAGGATGATTGATGTTGGCAGGAATGATGGCCCGTCCGGCAGCAACTTCCTGACGGACAAAGTCCGGTGTGATACAGCTTGGTATATGAGCTCCGAACGATTCTCCTTTTTCTTTTTTGTATTTTTCGCGTATCTGCTCGGCCAGTTGGTTTTCCCGAATAGCGATGTATTCCATTTCAGGAGTTATAATGCCTTGGCGGGCATAATACATTTGGGTTACCTGACACTCTTTTTTGGCAATACGGGGGTGAGTGTTTACATGCTCAAAACGGAGCGAGTCGAGACTTTTATCAGCCTGACGCATTCTTCCGTATTCCGAACTCAAGTGCTCCAGTTGTAGGGTATCCTGTCTTTCTTCTATCCAGTTTTGCCTGATTTTCGGTAATCCCTGGGCTAGGTTTATGGTGTAGCCGGGGTCTGTGTATGGTCCGGAGGTATCGTAGACTATTACATCTTCATTGTCTGTTTTTGAGCCATCTGTATCGATTGTCGGGGATAGCTTAATTTTACGCATCGGAACCTTTAAATCTGCGCGGGAACCTTGGACATAAATTTTTTCGGAGCCGGGCAGGGGGGCGGAGGTGATGTTGAATTTTTCCATATTTGATAAGAGTAAAGTTGCTAAGTTTTGAGTTTCTATATTATTGAATTTTTTATCCACCTTGCACGGCTTTAATAATGATAATATTAGCTTTATCCGGAATTTCTGTCTGGTTCCATGCTGTTTTGGGGATTACTGTTTCATTCAAAGCTATAGCTATGTTGGTTGTCTGGATGTTTTGTTGAATCAAAAGGGTTGAAATTGTGCTTTTATCGCAACATTCAACGGGTTCGTCGTTAATAAAAATCTGCATGTTCTATGAATTTTAGGTTACAGAACATTCAAAAGGATGGAAAAGTAAGATACGAAATGAAATTTATGGCTCTGATTTCCTACGCCGGCATTACCCGGATCAGGTTCGAGGGTATAATCTCAGCCCGTAATTTTAAGGCACCCCTTTAAATAATCCGTGACAAAGTTAAATGAAAAAGATGAAATGGCAAATTCTTTCTGATTTATTTCATAGGGTGATAAAGAGGGGGGATAGGGGTATTATAATCCGGGTCAGATGTTTTTTATAATCCACTCGGCGCGTTCCCGGGGAGATAAAAAAGGAACGACGATGGTTTGATAACCCAGGTTCTCATAGGTTTCTTTCAGTGTAAAGAATGTTTGTTCGGCTTCTGCTGTATTTTGTACTCTTTCGGAGTCATTGGTGTAAATTTCTTTCCAGAAAGGGAATACAAATACTTTGGAATTGTATCGGTATTTCCTGGCAGCTTCTGTTAATTTACGGGGGACAGGCAGATTGATTAGGTGGCAAAATCCTAAAGTATCAATTATTCCTCTGTCGAAAAAGCAAGGTGTATTAATGTGGATAAATTCTTCAAAATCAGTAATTGAACGTGATAACATCAAGTAGGTGTATCTGCTGATATTTTTCCAGGGTAAAGCATCACCGTTTGTTTTGATTTGATTCCGGATAATGGTTCTTGCCACTTCCTGAACTGTATGGTAACCCATATCTTCCAGTGTATTTAAAACAGTAGACTTACCGCTTCCCGGACCACCGGTAAGCAGGTAATAATTTTTGTTTTCCGGCATGGTTTTATGTGTTTTAATGAGTTTGTTAAAATCTGTTGATTATTCTTTTTTCCATTGAAGAAACAGAAAAAGTAAACCTGGCACAAAAATAATCAAGGCAGTAATCTGAAGAGCAAAAGCGAGTGAAAAAGCGTCGTTCAACCATCCGATAAAAGGAGCCATAACGGCGAAAATCAGGCGGATGATGAAATTCCGGATAGATAAAACAGTGGCTCTCATTTCAGAAAAAGTCTGGCGGTTGATATAACCTTTCAGAATCGGGGTGGCAAAGCCCCGGACAATGTAAAAAAGGAAAAGCAGCAGAAGACTAAAATAATTCAGGCTATAAGCCACTGATAAGTATCCGCCGGCAATGAATAATAAAATTAAAGCATAAGTTCTGTTTTCTCCCAGTTTGCTATTTAAGGCATCTGAATACAATGCAGCGATTCCGACAGTCAGGTTAAGTATAGTCCATATAACCCCAAACCAGGCTGTTGGCAGGTCGATGTACATTAAGACAGGTTGTACAAACCAGGCCATTGTAAGTGTAGCAGTTCCGATGATACCTGAAAACAGGATGTCATGGCAAAGGGGTTTGTTGGTAATCAGGGAATAACGGATGATGGCAAATATGTTCCGGATAGGATTTTCTATGTGTTTTTTGATGCAGAATTCCTGTAAAAACAGAGAAGCCGGAATTCCTAAAAAAGCGACACCGGCCTGACAGTAAAAAGGTAAACGCAAAGAAGAAGTTGCCAGCAGACCTCCGAATATTCCTGCAAATGCTTCTGAAAAATTACCGATCATGGTCACTTTCCCTTCATATTTAAGGTATTCGTTCTCCCGGTTGTATTTGAGCATTGTATCATATAACAGAGCAGAATCAGCTCCTGAAACAAGGCTCTGACCTATACCCAATAATATTTCGGCAATAAAAAATGCAGAAAAAGTGGCAGAAAATGAATACCAGACAAATCCGAAAAAAGCGATGATGCAACCTGTAAGCAAACAGTTTTTCCTTCCCCATGCATCAGCCAGATACCCTGTCGGAATATCCAGGCTAACCAATATTACCGAATAAATACTTTTAAGTATGAATATTTCGTGCAGACTCAGACCGTTTTCTTCATAAAACAGAACGATGATTGGCATAATCAAGGTGAACCATTTGGAAACCTTGATGAAGTATAAAGATATTATATTTTGTCTGAATGAAGCCAATGACAGCGTTGATTTAGCAGAACAAAAGTAGAATTAATTCATTAATGTTACAAACAAGAAAATAGGTTTTGACGGATTCGGATGAATGGATTTCTGTTTGTATGGTCAGAGAGTTACTGTGATTTTTTGAAGAATTATTTATAATCGGTGAGTTTGGTTTGATATAAAATTGCACATATTTAAATAAAATGTGCATTGTTCTTTTGGATTTTAATATTAATGTGTATTTTTGTTTCAAATTACAACTAAATAATAGCTAAATCTATGAAAATAGAAAAAATCAGCGATATACATGAAGTGCTGAAAGGGTATTCCCATAAAAAACGTCTTGTAGTGGCTTATGCAAATGACAGTCATTCTATTGAAGCGGTAGCTATGGCAGTGAAAGCCGGGTTGGTGGAAGGAATATTGGTAGGCGATACGGAGACAATAAAAAAGGTATGTAAAGAACAGGGGTATGATGAATCTTTGTTCAGGATTGTCCAGGAAGACAATGAGATAAGAGCGGCAGAGGTTGCAGTGGAAATAGTCCGGAAAGGAGAAGCCGATGTGATTATGAAGGGGTTGGTAAGTACCGATAAATATATGCGTGCTATTCTGAACAAAGAACGTGGGTTGGTGACTCCGAATGCTGTTCTTTCACATGTAACCGTGATGGAATGTCCTGCATATCATAAATTATTGACAATTAGCGATGTTGCTGTCATTCCTTGTCCTGATTTGAATCAAAAGATTGCGATGATAAAATATGTTTCCAATACAGCCAGGGCTTTGGGTGTGGAAACTCCCCGAATTGCTTTGATTGCTCCCACAGAACAGGTGCTTCCTAAGGTACAATCGACAGTGGATGCTGCTATTCTGTCAAAAATGGGAGAACGGGGACAGATTCCGGGAGTTATCCTGGACGGACCTATGGCTTTGGATGTTGCTGTTGACAAAGAAGCTGCGGAAATTAAGAAAATACGTTCAGAGGTGGCCGGGAATGCTGATTGCCTGATTTTCCCGAATCTGGAATCCGGAAATGTATTTTATAAAACCAATACTAAATTAGGTAGTTCTAAGCAGGGGGCTGTCTTAATGGGAGCTAAGGTTCCAAGTGTTTTATCTTCGCGGGGAGACAGTGTTGAAACAAAACTGAATTCAATCGCTTTGGCTGCGTTATTAGCAGGATAAACAATCTGTCCAAAAAGTATTTTGAACAAATACTAATCATTTAAATTCAAAAATACTTTTTGGACAGATTGTTTTAATTCAACTGGCCGTTTTGTGCTTTTCTAATCATATCTGCATTGGCAGTGATGTAAACTTCAACCCGCCGGTTCTGTGCACGTCCGCTGGCAGTACTGTTGTCTGCGACAGGTTGGTCGAAAGCAAGTCCTTCGGTTGTCATGCGGGAACGGCTGATTCCCTGGCTTACCAGATAATTTGCAACGGCATCTGCACGTTCTTTAGAGATACGTTCATTGACAGCTCTGGAGCCTGTATTGTCTGTATGGCCATATATAGTAACGTCTGTATCCGGAGAATTTTTCAGTGAATTGGCAAATTTTATCAAAGCTTCCCGGGAAGCCGGACTCAATTCGCTTTTGTTGGTTGCAAATAATATTCCGTTATCGAAGGTCACTTTGATAGCTTGTAAGTTGTTTGCGTCTTGTACAGTTTCTACTTTAGCTCCTTCGATGGCTTCCAGTTCTTTTTTTTGTTTGTCCATCCGGCGGCCTATCAGTGCTCCCGTGCCCGAGCCGATAGCAGCTCCGACAGCAGCCCCGATGGCAGCTCCTTTGCCTTTACCTGCCAAGGCTCCGATTCCGGCTCCTAAAGCTGCACCGCCACCAGCACCGATAGCGGCTCCTTTTCCTGTGTTACTCATACTGGCACAACCTGTAAAAATGCAACCAGACAGGATGATACTACTTCCGACTAACGAAATGATAAAAAGATCTTTTACTTTCATTTTACTTATAATTTTGAGTTATAAAACATTTTTTCTTTATACGGGCAAAATTAAAAACAATCTTATACTTTTGCATCGTATATATTCTATTTTATATTTTTAATATTTGAATCGGGTATGGCTGTGTATTTTATAAGCGGAATTGATACCGACGCTGGTAAGTCAATAGTAACCGGAGTGATTGCGCGTACACTTTTGAGTCAGGGAGTAAAAGTTATTACCCAAAAATTTATTCAAACAGGTTGTACCGGGATATCTGAGGATATTTTAAAACATCGTGAACTGATGGAGGTAGAGCTTTATGAAGCAGATAAAGACGGGACAACCTGTCCTTATGTGATGACTTATCCGGCTTCTCCTCATCTGGCTGCAGAGATAGATGGTGTACATATTGACGTGAAACGGATACATCAATCTACGGAAAAGCTTGTTTCTCAGTATGATGTCGTATTGCTTGAAGGAGCAGGCGGTTTATATGTTCCTATTACCCGGGGTTATCTGACTATTGATTACATTCAGGAATATAAACATCCTTTGATTCTGGTGAGTTCTTCCAAGCTGGGGAGTATCAATCATACGTTAATGAGTCTGGAATTGTGCCGTTTGAGGGGTATTGATGTACGATATGTTATTTATAATGATTTTCCGAATGATAGTGAAATTATTAAAAATGATTCTGTTATGGTTATACGGCAATATCTGCAAGAGCATTTTCCTGATTGTCAGTTGTTGGAGTTGCCTGTACTGGGAGAGGAGAGCAGAAGGGCTGAACTACACATTCAGTGGTGAATGAGAAGGGAATAAGCATCGGGATGAAAAAGGTTGAGTTGTTATCTCCGGCTAAGAATTTGTCAACGGGTATTACAGCCATTAATAATGGTGCTGATGCCGTGTATATAGGTGCTCCGGCGTTCGGAGCGCGGAAAGGGGCAGCTAATAGCCTGGAAGATATTGCTTGTTTAACAGCTTATGCTCATCGTTTTTATTGCCGGGTATTTGTGACATTCAATACTTTGTTGTATGACAATGAATTGGCGGAGGCGGAAAAGATGATCCGCCAATTGTATGAAATAGGTGTGGATGCTCTGATTATTCAGGATTTAGGTATTTTGCGAATGGACTTGCCGCCCATCTGTTTGCATGCAAGTACGCAGATGCACAATTATGACTTGGAGCGCATTAAGTTTCTGGACCGGATGGGATTTCAACGGATTGTACTGGCCAGGGAATTATCGTTGGAACAGATTCGGAGAATCCGAAAAGAGGTGAAAGCAGAGTTGGAAGTTTTCATTCATGGGGCTTTGTGTGTAAGTTTGAGTGGTCAATGTTATCTTTCCCAATATATGTTTGATCGTTCGGCCAACCGGGGAGAATGTGCACAACCTTGCCGGATGAGATGGTCTGTAAAAGACAGAAATGGTAAAATTATAATTCAGGATAAATATATACTGTCTCTCAAGGATTTAAATCTTTCTGCCTATATCGGAGATTTAATAGAGGCAGGGGTAGATTCTATTAAAATAGAAGGGCGATTAAAGGATGAGAATTATGTTGCCAATGTGACTCATTACTACTCTTCGCTGATTGGGCGTTATCCGGAGATCGGGCGTGTTGGTTCGGGGAAAGTGATTGTTTCGTTTGAAGGTTCTCCTGAACGAAGTTTTAATCGTGGATATTCCACATATTTTATGGTTAAACGGGAGAAAGGTCTGGTAAATCCGAACACACCGAAGTCGATGGGAAAGCAGATAGGCAAGGTGAGACAAGTGAAAGGAAACCGGATTCAGATGGATACTAAAGACATAATTCATAACGGAGACGGATTATGTTATCTGGAAAACGGTGAATTGAAAGGAATAAGGGTGAACAGTGCGGAAGGAACTTGGATTATATGCAATGACATGGTTCATATCAAGTCGGGAACTGAGTTATTTCGGAATTATGATCATCATTTTGTCATGCAGTTGGAGAAAACCAAGTCTATACGAAAGATTCCGGTCTCAATGCAGGTGAAGGTTTGTGATAAACACCTTGAAATTTATTGTACCGATGAGGAAGGGAATGTGGGATATATATGTTCGGAAGAAACTTTTGATTTTGCAGATAATCCGAAACAAAAGGAACGGTTGTTACAGCAACTAATGAAATGCGGGGAATCTGATTATGAATGTAAAGATATTGAATATATTGGTGAAGAAATACTTTTTGTTCCGGTGGGCATGGCCAATGCTTTGCGACGGAAAGTACTGGAACAATTAAGCTATTGCCGGGAAAAAAACAGAGAACGTTTATTACCCGGAGTGGAGGACAAACAGTTGCATTATAACGGGAATACGGACTGGCATTTGAATGTCGTTAACCGGAATGCAGCTTTATTTTATGCGGAACATGGAGTAAAGCAGATAGAGACGGGGTTTGAGAAAAAAGGTATTTTCGGTAAATGTGATTTGATGCATGCCCGTTATTGCATTCTTCATGAGTTGGGGCGTTGCCGGAAAATTCATCCGAATTCCGATTTACAATTTCCTTTATATCTTTATAATGATAAGCGTAAGTTTGAGTTGGAATTTGATTGCAATAAGTGTGAAATGAAGATTTGGTGTATAGATTGAAAATACTTTTCCGTGATAAATTCAAAGGGAGAAATGCACCGTTTATTTTTATTTAATCCGGATTGTGAGATGGCGATTGCAGATGGCGGAGTATTCTATACTCCGCCCGCGAATGTTGTAAAAATGGCTGGGGATTTGGCTTTTTTACCAGCCTGGCTGGGGGATGAAGGAGACAGGGTGTTGGTGAATTCATTGCCCGACGAATGTTTTATGCAGACTGTATGTAATCCTCTTCAGTTAAAATGTTTGCCTCTGTGTATAAGTGAATTGAAGGATTATCCGGATTTGAAAGGAGAACCATGGGGACTGAGTCCGAAAATGGGACATTGGCTTGTAGAACACAGGTTAGGCGAGGGATGGAAAATAGACCGGAAGGAATGGTATAGCCGGAAAATGGCGATGGCGGGGTTAAGCAGATTGACAAAAGTTATTCCGGAAATTGAGCCTGATTTATTGCCTCAGATTTGTTTTTCTCTGGAGGAGATAGAACAACACATAAAAGGAGGATATTATTTGGTGAAAACTCCCTGGTCTTCGTCCGGAAAAGGTTTGCTTGCTTTATTTAACGGAATTGGCAAAAAAGAAAGAGAATGGCTGACGGGAATGCTGCGGCGGCAAGGATATCTGATGCTGGAAAAGTGGCTTGACAAAGAAAAAGATTTTGCAGCGGAATTTTATATGGGAGAAAACGGAGCGGAGTTTATCGGTTGGTCTTCATTTATTACCGGAAAACATGGTGAATATCAAGGAAACTATATCGGGGCGTCGGAAAATATAGAAAAGGAATTGAACAGATCTGTTTCTTCCCGGCATTTGGCTTTACTTATGCGGGAGCTTCCGGTAATGCTGAATGGTTTATTTCCCTTTTACCGGGGATATCTGGGAGTAGATATGATGATATACAGAAATCCTTCAGGACAGTATTGCATACAGCCATGTGTAGAGATTAATTTGCGTTATAATATGGGAATTGTGGCTTTGTATTTGTCTCGTCGTTATATTGAAAGCACAAGCAGAGGGGTATTTGAAATCCGTTATTTTTCAAAAGCAGGACAAGCATTGAAAGAACATTTCCGTTTGCAAAGGGAACAACCTGTCAGTTACAAAAATAACCGGATCAGGTCCGGTTATTTAAATTTGACGCCAGTAAATGAAGCCACACATTTTGTCGCTTCTGTCCGCTGCTATTGAATTTTGGTATCTTTGAGAATTACATCGTGTGCACCACCTTCGACGATTGAGGTTGAAGAAACCAAAGTAATTTTGGCTCTTTCCTGCAATTCCGGAATAGTAATGGAACCACAGCTGCACATGGTAGATTTGATTTTTCCCAGAGTGATTTCAAGGTTGTCTTTCATTTTACCGGCATAGGGTACATAGCTGTCAACTCCTTCTTCAAATTTCATATTTTTTCCTTTTCCGCCCATGTCGTAACGTTGCCAGTTTTGTGCCCGGTTTGAACCTTCTCCCCAATATTCTTTTACATAACTGTTGCCGATAGACAATTTTTTGCCCGGACTTTCATCAAAACGGGCGAAATAACGTCCCATCATTAAGAAATCGGCACCCATAGCCAGAGCCAAAGTCATATGATAGTCATGGACCAGACCGCCGTCTGAACAGATAGGAACATAGATGCCGGTCTGTTCAAAATATTCCTGACGTGCCTCACATACTTCAATGAGGGCAGTTGCCTGTCCGCGTCCGATGCCTTTTTGTTCCCGGGTGATACAGATAGAACCGCCGCCAATACCAACTTTAACAAAGTCTGCGCCTGCTTTTACCAGATAAAGAAAACCTTCCTTATCAACCACATTCCCTCCGCCTACTTTAACTTCATCATTGTAAGTTTCTTTAATCCAACGGATGGTTTCATATTGCCATTCTGAAAAACCGTCGGAAGAGTCTACTACCAGAACATCCACACCGGCTTCTACTAATGCAGGTACACGTTCTTTATAATCTCGGCTGTTTATTCCGGCACCTACCATTAATTTTTTGTGGCTGTCCAATAATTCATAGGGGTTTTCCATATGATTATCGTAGTCTTTGCGAAAGACGAAATATTGTAATTTTTGATGTTCATCAATGATAGGAAGACAGTTCAGTTTATGTTCCCAGATAATCGTGTTGGCCTCACTCAGGGTAAGCCCTAATTTTCCGACAATCAGATTGTCAAATGGTGTCATAAATTCTGATACCGGCTTATCCAGAGAGTCTGTTTTTAAGCGGTAATCCCGGCTGGTAACCATGCCCAACAGTTTGCCGTTCGGTGTTCCGTCGTCGGTAATGGCTATGCTGGAGTGACCAGTTTGTTTTTTCAGATAAATTACATCCTGTAAAGTTGAATCCGGCCGTAAATTTGAATCGCTCACTACAAATCCGGCTTTGAATTTTTTTACGCGACGTACCATTTCAGCCTGGTCTTCAATGGGCTGAGAACCAAAGATAAATGATAATCCTCCGTTACGTGCGAGTGCAATAGCCAGTCCATCGTCTGAAACAGCTTGCATAACAGCCGACACAAACGGAATATTTAACTGAATTTTGGAGGTTTCGCCCCGACGGAATTTTACAACCGGGGTTTTCAGGGAAACATTGTCAGGAGTACACTCTTTGGTGGTGAGGGAGGGGATTAACAGATATTCTCCAAATGTACGTGATACCTCTTTGATGTAATGAGCCATATTTTGTGGATTTTTAAAAATTAGGCGAAATTACATAATTCTGCTCATATAGCCAAAAGTGTAGTTGTTATTTTTTCTAAAAATACAGGGAAAATAAAGAAGGAATATAGTTCTGGTTACGGATTTTCTAATATCCGGTTAATGGCAGGTGTGATGTCCTGATTTTTTTGAATCTGAATGGAGCGAATACCTGCAGCTTTGGCACATTCCGTATCCCGTATACTGTCGCCAATGAACCAAGAGTGTTGTTTGTCAATATGAAATTCCTCGATTGCGCGGTTTACCAAATAGGGGGAAGGTTTCCGGCATATACAGTTTGTTATATTTTCATGGTGAGGACAATAGTATATCCGGGTGATAAAAATGTCTTCTTTTTCCAGTTCTGTACACATTTTCTGGTGTACAGCTTCTACGTCGTCGGGTGTATAAATACCTTTTGCTATTCCCCCCTGATTGGTGATGACAAAAAGCAGATATCCGGCTTCCTGAAGTCGTTTCATGCCTTTGATAACTCCCGGATTGAATATGAAATCTTCTGGTTTATATATATAATAATGTCCTTCGTCCGAATTGATGGTTCCGTCACGGTCAAAAAAAACGGCTTTTGTGAGTGATGTGTATGATAAGTGGCTCATTTATTTGTGCATAATTTTAAAAATCAGTTCTTTAAGAAGTTCACCGTCGGAAATATTGGTATTTCCCACCCCTTTGGATTTCATATCGTATTCCCGGAGTAGAGAAATGATGTTAGCGCATTTCATAGCATTGTATATCCGTCCGCCATCCGTGTAATCTTTCATGAAAAATGGGTGTACACCTAATAATTTAGCCATTTCCTGAGTATTAGGAGTTGTTTTTTTCTGGTAATGATAAGTCAGCAGATTTAAAAAATACCGGAATAAGGCTGTGATTGTCAATACCAAAGGATTATTTTTTGGATTAGCTTCAAAATAATTAACTATCCGGTTGGCTTTCAGATGGTCTTGCTGAATAATAGCACTTAACAGTTCAAAACTATTGAAATCTTTACTGATGCCAGTATGTTCTTCAACCAGTGTTTCTTCTATTTCTCCTCCTTGTGGTAGCAGCAGAACGAGTTTATCAATTTCGTTGGTTACACGGCTCAGGTCTGTTCCCAAGCTTTCAGCCAGGATGCCTGCGGCTTTGGTGGTGATATTGTAAGATTTTTCTTTGCAATAGTTGATGATCCATTCCGGAACTTTGTTGTCGTACAATTTGGTCGATTCAAAATAAATACAATTGGGCGAACTGCTTAACTTTTTAAATACTCCTTTTCGTTTGTCCGGCTTTTTGTTTTTATACGCCAATACTAAAATGGTGGAGGGTTGAAAATGCTCTGTATAAGGGAGTAGATTTTCAAAGTCACGAATATTCTGGGCTTCCCGGACAATGACCACCTGGTGTTCGGACATTACGGGAAAACGGCGGGAAGTGTCGGTCACTGTGCTCATGCAGACATCATTACCGTAAATAACGGTTTGGTTGAAAGCTTTTTCTTCTTCAGATAATACTGTTTCCTCAAGCAAGGTGATTAGTTGGTCGATAAAGTATGGTTCTTCGCCGCATAAAAAGTAAATTGGTTTATATTTGTGGGCTTTGATTTCTTTTCTGATTTCGTCAAATGTCATCATTTTTTTTATTTGTACTGTATGGAGCCTATGAGGCAAAGTTAGAAAAACTTTTGTCTATATTCCTTTTTTATTGTTTTCCTGTAATATTTTTTGAATGATTTCTTCAATTTCAGCATCTTCGCCATGAGGTTCATAACCGGCTTTCAGGTTGTTACCGAATAAGAGGGCAAGGGATTGCCAAAAATATGCATTTACAGTTCCGCGGTATTCCCGGATATGGGCAAAAGAAGTATGATTAGTTTCCCGATAGATTAACCGGATTAATATCCGTCCTTGGGTTATGCTTAATTTCATCAGTGGAGTTTTGAAAGTTTTCATTAGCAGCGCGTACTCCTCTTTGATGATTTTTTTGCGTTCTGATTCTTTTTTTGTTTGGGCCAGTTTTTGTTCTATTTCATTGATTTTGGCAGCAGCAATACGGGCGTAAGGATATACTTTCCGGACATTGTATTCTAAGCGTACCCGGCGTTGGTGTTGGCGTTGATACCAATTAGCATTCCGTTTTTTCCCTTTTACAATTATTTCATTCAGCCAGATGTGGGCAATGGTATCATTTCCTGCAATTATAGTACGTGTTACTTCTTTTTTTTGGGCAAATATGTAGTTTGTACAAAAAAACAAAAGTATGCCTATAATTATTCTCTGCATTCCCGAAATATTTTGTTATTTTTGGGGCGTAAAAATACGAATAATTGTGGACGAACAGTTTCAGGACTTATTTAAAATAAGAAGGAACCGTAAAAAAGTGGAAATTGGCAATATTTTAATTGCTGAACCTTTTCTGGAGGGGAAATATTTCTCCCGTTCCGTTATTTTTATGGTAGAACATGACCGGAAAGGAAGCATAGGGTTTGTGTTGAATAAACCTATGGTTTTCAATACTTCAGAACTTGTGACGGAGTTAACCGGCATCCATTTTCCGGTATATGTAGGCGGACCGGTGGAAACCAACCAGTTGTATTACCTTCACAAGCATCCCGAAATAGAGGATGCTTTGCACGTTGCAAACGGGATTTATTGGGGAGGTGATTTTGCCATGCTGACCAGGATGTTGAGAGCGGGAAAAGTTCAACCGGGGGAGATTCGTTTTTTTGCAGGGTATAGTGGCTGGGAAAAAGGACAATTAGAGCGTGAATTGGAAGAAAATTCATGGATGGTGGGGGATATTACCCAAGAGAAATTTTTTGAGTTACCGAATGAAGATATTTGGGAGAATTCGATGAGTGAATTGGGAGGACGTTATCGTATCTGGGCCAATTTTCCGAAAGACCCCATAATGAATTAAAACAACAATAGCAGGCCGTTCTATCGCTGTTCCCTTGCGGAAGAGAGGAAAGTCCGGGCAACACAGGACATCGTGCTTCTTAACGGGAAGATGTTTGTGAGGGCATAGTAGCGTAACAGAAAATAACCGTTCCGGCAGAAGTATATCTGATGGAATAAGGGTGAAAAGGTGGGGTAAGAGCCCACCGGTGTTGCGGGTAACCGCAACAGCCGTACGTCTCACGAGTTGCAAGGCCATGTATACCGGCGGATATGGTTGGTCCGGCCATTGCCGGGGGGTAGGCTGCTAGAGCTGCAGAGTGATTTGCAGAGTAGATAAATGATAGAAACCGAAAGGTACAGAACCCGGCTTACAGGCCTGCTATTTTTTATTTTAACGTGAAATACCAGAAAGGAATTTTTTATGAAATCGATACGTGAAATATATAACATTGGGTATGGTCCGTCGTCCAGCCACACGATGGGACCCAGTCGTGCTGCCGGATTTTTTTCAAAGAAACACCCGGGAATAGAAAAAATCAGGGTGACTTTATACGGAAGTCTGGCATTGACCGGTAAAGGACATGGTACGGATACAGCCATACTGAAAGTGGTGGAGCATCCTGAAAATACTGAGATTGTCTGGCGTCCCGATGTCAGTTTGTCAAGGCACCCCAATGGCATGGTGTTTGAAGCCTTGGAACAGGATCGGATAGTAGATAGTTGGACGGTATATAGTGTAGGAGGGGGAGCCTTGTGGGATGAGAACGGAACTTTTGACGGTGGGGATTTGTATCCTAAAACTTCTATGGCGGAAGTGATGAAATGGTGTTTGGATGAAGGTTGTACATTGGTAGATTATGTGGAAAAATATGAAGGGAAAGAGATTTTTGATTATTTAGGGGAAGTTTGGCAACAAATGCAGGAAACGGTTGAGACCGGTCTGGTGACGGAAGGGGTATTGCCCGGTGCCTTGAAATTATCACGTAAAGCCAGTTCCTATAATATAAAGGCAATGCAATCTGTCGGTTCCTCCCGTCCGATGGGTATGCTTTTTGCTGCGGCGTTAGCTGTTTCGGAAGAGAATGCGGGAGGAGGAAAAGTGGTGACTGCCCCTACCTGTGGTGCCTCGGGAGTAGTACCTGCTGTTATGTATTTTATGAAGCACGACCAAAAGATGCCGGATTACCGGATTATCCGGGGATTGGCGACTGCCGGGTTAATTGGTAATATCGTAAAAAGCAACGGTTCAATATCCGGAGCTGAGGTAGGATGTCAGGGGGAATTGGGTACTGCTTGCGCAATGGCTGCCGGTGCTGCTGCACAGATTTGGGGAGGGACACCACGGCAGATAGAGTATGCGGCTGAGATGGGATTTGAACATAATTTGGGATTGACGTGTGACCCGGTTTTGGGATATGTACAGATTCCCTGCATTGAACGGAATGCTTTTGTAGCTCAAAAAGCTCAAGAAGCTGCTCTTTATGCATTGTTTTCTGATGGTCGTCATATGGTATCGTTTGATGATGTGGTAAAGACGATGATGGAGACTGGCCGGGATATGCAAGCAAAATACCGGGAAACCAGTTTGGGTGGATTAGCAACGGTGTGTGTAAAAAAACTGGGGGCTGTATCCAGGAAAAATGAGGATTGAAAATGCAACCAAAACAGTTGACTGACGTTAATCCTGTACATTTGAGGCTTACGGTAGAGTAAGCTAATTTGAACATAAATAAAGATCAGGATGGATAGGGTAAAGCTAAAAGTTTTAGGACTGTCGTACAGTATGTCACAGACAGGCGCATATGCTCTCATATTGTCGGATGAGCCGGATTTGCACCGAATCCCTATTGTTATTGGAATGCCTGAGGCTCAATCCATTGCAATACAACTTGAAAAAATTCAGACACAACGGCCTTTGAGTCATGATTTGATGAAGGCTTTGGCTGATGCTATGAATGTGGTATTGAAAGAAGTATTTATTTACCGTTTGGACGCAGGTATTTTTTATTCTGAATTGTTTTTTGAGAGTGGAAAGAGTATGATTAAATTGGATTCAAGGACTTCTGATGCGATAGCATTGGCGTTGCGATATGATTGTCCGATTTATACTACTCCTGAGATTATAGCTAAAGCAGGTATTGGTGTCGGACACGAAGAGGGGCATGTTAATGAACCGACGGTGGTACATATGTCGGAACGCGATGAAAATGATATGTCGGGTTATTCAGAACAGGAGCTTACGCGGATGTTGCGTGAAGCTGTGGAGATGGAAGAATATGAAAAAGCATCGAAACTCCGGGATGCCATCAGAAAAAAAAGTCAGCAATAAAACTTTCTAATACGATAAAGTTATGAACAATATTCAATTTGATTCCAGTAAAATCAGTAAGTTTGTAAGTAAGGAGGAGATAGATGCTTTGTATCCGGAGGCTTTGGAGGGATTGAAACGTTTAAAAGACGGAACGAGTAAGGGGAATGATTTTCTGGGGTGGCTGAATTTACCGGCAGACATCACTCCGGAACTTTTGGCTGATATAGAAAAAACGGCAGCCGATTTACGTTCGCGTACCCGGGTTGTTGTGGTTATTGGTATCGGAGGTTCTTATTTGGGAGCCAGGGCTGTGATTGAAGCACTTTCAGATAGTTTTCATAATTACGGTCAGGCAGATATGAAAATTATTTTTGCCGGACATAATATCGGAGAGGATTATTACCATGAATTGCTGAATTATTTGGAAGATAAGGAGTTCGGGATTTGTGTGATTTCGAAATCAGGAACAACCACGGAACCGGCTATTGCATTTCGTTTACTGAAAGAATTGTTGGAAAAAAAGGCAGGCCGTGAGGAAGCAGGCAAGAGAATTGTAGCTATTACCGATGCCAATAAGGGGGCATTGCGGATTTTAGCAACTCAGGAAGGGTATAAGACTTTTGTCATTCCTGATAATGTAGGCGGACGTTTTTCAGTATTGACTCCGGTTGGATTGTTGCCTATTGCTATTGCAGGATTTGATATCCGTGAACTGGTCAAAGGAGCAAGGGAAATGCGGAGGGTTTGCCTTGAAAATGAGGATAATATTGCTGTTAAATATGCGGCAGCCCGTTCTGCTTTATATCGGAAAGGATACGTTGTTGAGTTATTGGCTAATTTTAATCCTAAATTGCATTATATCACGGAATGGTGGAAACAGTTGTACGGAGAGAGTGAAGGCAAAGAACGTAAGGGAATTTTTCCTGCAGGTGCGGATTTTACAACCGATTTGCATTCCATGGGGCAATATATTCAGGAAGGGATGCGCATGTTGATGGAAACGGTAATTTCTGTAGAAAAACCGGATTATAGAGTGGAAATTCCTGCCGATTCTGCCAATCTGGATAAACTGAATTTTCTGGCTGGCAAACGTGTGGATCAGGTAAATAAAATGGCTGAACTGGGGACTCAGATTGCTCATGTGGATGGAGGTGTGCCTAATATGAAAGTTGTTATTCCGGTATTAAATGCTTTGTATATCGGACAACTATTTTATTTTTTTGAGTTGGCTTGTGGTATTTCCGGAAATATATTGGGTGTAAATCCGTTTGATCAACCGGGTGTAGAAGCGTATAAAAATAATATGTTTGCGTTATTGGATAAGCCCGGATATGAGGAAGCTTCTAAGGCTATTAAGGCTAAGATATAATTTTCGGAGGAACAGAATATTTACCGAAACATTTTAACGTACATATGAAGACAATAGCTATTCTGTGCGGGGGAGGACCTGCACCGGGAATAAATACGGTTGTGGCAACTGTCACGAAAGTTTTTTTGAAAGACGGATATCGGGTGTTGGCAGTGCATGAAGGATATAAGGGATTGTTTGCAGAAGAACCGGAAGTGGAGGTATTGACTTATGAAAAGGCTGATGAAATATACAGTCGTGGCGGTTCAGCCATAAAAATGAGTCGTTTTAAACCTAAAGACGAAGATTTTAATACCCGATTGTTTGTGAAAGAAGAAATAGAGCTGTTGGTGACAATCGGGGGAGATGATACTGCCTCTACTGCTAATCGGTTGACAAAATATTTGGAAACCAATCATATAAAAATCCGGAATATCCACGTTCCTAAGACTATTGATAATGATTTGCCTCTACCGGAAGGTATTCCGACTTTCGGTTTCACTTCAGCCAAGGAGATGGGAGTTCGTATCGGAAAAGTGATTAAGGCGGAGGCTGCGACAACTCAGAATTGGTATTTGTTGATGTCAATGGGCCGGGAGGCCGGACATCTGGCTTTTGAGATTGGCAAAGGAATTCATGCTTCTATGATTATTATTCCGGAAATGTTCAGGAAAACTCAGATTACCATTGAGAAGGTGATACGTTTGGTTATTTCTTCTATGGTAAAACGGAGAATTCTGGGACAGAAATCTGGTGTAGTTGTTGTCAGTGAAGGAATTTTTCATTTTTTGAAGAACGAGGATATAGTTTCTTCCGGGATTATTTTTGATTATGATGCTCATGGACATCCGGAATTATCAGAGGTGAGTAAAGCACATGTCATTACCCGTATTTTGAAGAAAAGCCTGAGAGAATTGGGATTGAATATCATTTGTCGGCCTGTAGAAGTTGGATATTCATTGCGTTGTACAGATCCTTCGGCTTTTGACTTGACTTATTGTACAACGTTGGGCATCGGTGTAAAGAAGCTTTATGAAGAAGGACATACGGGTTGTATGGTGGCTGTAAACCTGGAGGAGGAAGTGATTCCTGTGTATCTGAAAGATGTAGAGGATGGGAATGGCAAAATTCGTACCCGCCTGGTAAATGTAGAAAAAGAAGTGGTGCATCAGACGTTATATGAGAATATTTATTATCTGACAGAGGCAGACCGTGAAAAGGCGAAAGAATGGCTGAAACATCCGGAAGAATATGAATACCGGACTATTCTGGAAAATGACTGATATATATTTCTAATGCCCCTCCTTTGCTCTTTTTCAGAGGAGGGTTAATAGACCGGAATTTTATAAATCAATCCTAATGATAATTGTTGAGGATGAGTATTGACAACACCAAAATGCTTGGCTTTTGCAGTGTAATTAATTTCTCGTCCTCTGTACATCAGGAAAAAATGCAAATTTTCTTTCATGGGAAAATATTCGATACCTCCCTGATAACCATAAGAGGTGCGGTATTTTCCTTTTTCGTGTTTTCCGTCTGTTTTTGTCACGGAAGCTGTTTCGTACATTCCTTTGATAAAGAGGTTCAATTTTGGGAAAATCCGGTAATTGGCCCGACTGACTAACGAAAGATAACTGCTGTTCTGTATCCGTTCAGGATTATCCTGATTTTGCAGGAAATCTGATAAAATTCCCAGTTTATCGATATTTTCTAAAGAATACATGAAATCAACATACATATTGAAATTTTTCTGAATCCAGGCTGTGGCCAGCGTTAAAAAATAGACGTGAGTATGTTGTCCTTCATGGAACAGGGAAAAAGAAGAGCGTGTCAAAAGCCGGTTCTTGTAAAGATTTCCGTTCCAGTTTAGTGTGTATCCTAAAGGAACTTTGGCAAGTTTGACATTTGCTGGTAAAGTTCCGAACATCTCTTCGGCAGAGCCGGAACGGCTGTCAACTATCTGGAAGCGAATTTCATGAGCGGGTGTGAGCTGCCACATCAGATTGGCTCCTGTCAGAAAACACGTCATATATTCCCCCATATCGGAAAATTCGTATACCTCAGCGGGATTGGCATCGTATTCGAAACCTCCGTAATCGGCATATTGTTTTCCCAAAAAAGTAGATAAATGGGGGGTAAGGAGGAATCCGACGCCCAGGCAGTTGATTGATGAAGGCATATTGTCAGTTTGCCCTGCTTTATCGCTCCGGTTCAAATGTTGATACCATTTGTAATAGATTTTGTCGGTAATGTCACCTTCTACCTGCAACCGGATATAATCCAGGCGAAAAGCAGATTTTGCATCATCTTTATTGATAAATGACGAGTGAAAAGCAATCCGGGTATTTAAATCTACGTTCAGGTAATAACGGCGTATGGAGCTTCCTGTTAATCTTTCTATGACCGGACGGTTGACAGCCAGCGTGTCATTTTCCGGAAAAGAAAGAGCGATTACTGTTAAAGTCCATCCCTGTATAACTAAAAAAAAGAATAAAAAATATAGAATTTTCATGTACTCGGCCTTATTTAATTCAGGCCGTAAAAATAATATAAAACCCGGAGACGTTTATAAAACACAAGGTGAAAAACAGACAGGATGGAAGAATTATAGCTTTCAAAGCTTGGAAAAACCAAAAGAAGGGCATTAACCACTCAATAGTTATTGGAACTTAATGTGTGAATCCTGTTGCCCCTCTTCTGATATTTAAAATGTTAAAACATCGGTAATTGATATACCAGTCCCAATTCTATTCTTTGCGGATTGCTGTTGCCAACTCCGAATACTTTTGCTTTGTTGGTGTAGTCATAGTTCCGTCCGATATAATTCAGGAAAAAATGCAGATTATCTTTTGTCGGATAGTATTCTATGCCTCCCATATATCCCCAGGAGGTTCGATATTTGCCTTTCTCCAATTGCTGATTATTTTTTTCAACCTTGGCTGTTTCGTACATACCTTTCATCCAAAGGTTGAAATGACGGCATATCCTGTAATTTAAATGGAGTATCATGGACATATAACGGGTGTCTAATGCCCGGGTATTGTATCCGTCTGTTGCAGTGATTTCGCTGATGATTCCGGTACGGTCCAAGTCCTCGGAAGAATACATAAAGTCAAAAAATCCAAGGAATTCAGACAATTGTACTTCTGTTCCGAGTGCGTAGTAATACCAGTTCTTTTTTTTGGCTTCGTGGAAAACAGACGCTGACCAACGGGTTTTTAATTTATTGTTGAGCAGGTTTCCGTTCCAGTTTAAGGTATATCCGAGTGGGGCTTTGGAACGTTTTACATTTTCCGGAACCTGTCCATAGAAGTCTTTGAAAGAACCGTTTCTGGAGTCGACAATTTGGAAACGAAATTCGTGTTGTCGGGCAAAATAGTAAGAAAAGTCAATACCTGTCAGGAAATTACTCATATATTCTAACATGTCGCAATATTGGTAAACCTCAATGGGATTCAAATCAAATTCAAATCCACCGAAAGCTGTACATTGTTTACCGGCTAAAACGGATAATTTGTCATGGATGTGGAATCCTACTGCTGCATAGTCAATAGAGGCAGGCAGATTGTCCAGAGCCTGAGGGTTATTATTCCGGTTTAACCTTTGACGATAACGGTAATAAATCCGGTCGGTAATGTTTCCTTTCATTTCCAGACGTAGTTGGTCCATCCGGAATGCTATCTGTTCTTCCCGGTTGTCATTGAAAAAAATATTGAAACTTCCCTGCATGTTCAGGTATACGTTGAACCATTCTGTTTTTTTCTCCAATTTGGTAACTTTTTCAAACAGAGTTGTGGTATTGATTGTGGGCTCGGATTGAAAAGTCAGGTGTTGTGCAGATAATAACGGCACTGTTCCGGTTAATAGTATCAGAACGATAACTAATTTTTTCATGGTACAGGTATTCTAATAATTATTGAAATAAGTTTGGATAGTTTTATAGTTTTTGGTTTTGGTGAGTGCCAGCATCAGCAAAATACGGGATTTCTGGGGATTTAATTCTTGCGATGCAATGAATCCGTATTCAGAATCGTCTATTTCGGCTCCGAGTGTGGTCGGACCTGTCGGGACCCTGCTAGAACGGACAATCAGAATTCCCTGGCGGCTGGCATCTGCCAGTTTTCCGAACAGATTTTTATGTATATTTCCATTTCCCACTCCCGCATGTACTATTCCTTCGTATCCTTTGTTTATCAGTGCTTCCAGTGCATCGGATTCAACATTCGAGTAACTGTAAATGATACCTACTTTAGGCAATGTTTCAATGTTTGTTACATCGAAAACAGATTGCATAGTATGTAATTTATCCGTTGTTTGGTTATAATGCACCTTCCCATTGAAAACATAGCCCAATGCTCCTGAATTCGGTGCTTGAAAGGTTTGTACGTCAATTGTATTCATTTTCATAGCTGAGTGGGCTCCCAGAATAAGGCCGTTCATGACAATCAGTACCCCGCGTCCCGTGGATTCTGTTGCACTAGCTGTTACTACTGCATTGTAAAGATTGAGCGGACCATCCGCACTTAAGGAAGTGGAAGCCCGCATGGCTCCAACCAATACTATCGGTTTGTTGCTTTTTACTGTCAGATTCAGAAAGAAAGCCGTTTCTTCCATCGTATCTGTTCCGTGAGTAATTACAACTCCATCTACATCCTGGCGTTTCAGCAAAGTATTCAGGTAATGGGCTAGTTTCAGCCATACTTCGTCGGACATATCCTGTGAACCGATTCTTACAATCTGTTCTCCGGTTATATTGGCAATTTCGTTCAGCTCCGGAACTGCTGCGATTAATTCGCTGATTGCAACTTGTCCGGGGGTATAAGCTGTCCCTGTGGTGCTTGTTCCTGCGCCAGCAATGGTACCTCCGGTTGCCAGAATATGAATGTTAGGACGTTTTTGTGCATAGCTAGCAGACAGTGCTATAAGTGAAACCAGAGTAAATAAGAAAAATAATCTGAGCGTTTTCATGTTGATGAATTTTTATGTCGGTTAAAATAAAAATTGTATGAGAAGGATACCTGTCACCACCGAAGTTATTGTCGCAATTAGTCCGGGCATCATAAAAGAGTGATTCAGTACGTATTTTCCGATGCGGGTGGTTCCTGTCCGGTCAAAATTGATTGCTGCAACCACAGTGGGATAGTTGGGAATAAAAAAATAACCGTTTACGGCCGGAAACATGGCAATCAGCAAATAGGGAGATATTCCCAAAGCTATGCCTAAAGGCATAAACGCCCGGACAGTGGCAGCCTGGCTATATAACAGGATGGACATGATAAATAAAGCGATTCCGAATAACCAAGGCATTTGTGTTACAATTTCTTCAATTGAACTTTTTAATTGTATCATGTTTCCTTGCAGAAAAGTGTCGCCCATCCAGGCAATACCAAAAATGGCAACAACAGCTTGCATGCCAGCAGAAAATACGCTTCCCTGCACGGCTTTGATACCGTTTGCTTTGGTGAAAAGCAGAATTAGGGCTGCTGCTGAAAGCATCAGGATTTCGATAATGGCAGCCATATCGACAGATACAATTTTTCCATCAATAAGATGGGAAGGACGAAGATTATCAAATGAACCGAAAATTACTATAAAGACAGTAGCTGCTATAAAAATCAGAACAGAAGTCAAAGCCTGGCGTTTGTTAGCAATATTTTTTAGTTCGTAGTGGGTGTTATCAATGAGGCCTTCCCGAAAACGTTTTTGGTATTCCGGGTCCTCTTCCAGTTCTTTACCAACTTTTAGAGAATAAAGAGCTCCCAGAAATACTCCGAATAAAGTAGCCGGAATGGTAATCATCAGGATGTTTAATAGTGAAATGTTAAATCCGGTCAGTAAGCCCAAAAGAGCCACAGTTGCAGCAGAAATAGGGCTGGCTGTGATTGCTTGCTGCGAAGCGATGACTGCAATTCCAAGAGGACGTTCCGGTCTTATTTTGGTTTCCCGGGCAACCTCGGCAATAACGGGTAAAACGGAATAAGCCACATGTCCGGTGCCGGCAATAAAAGAAAAAAAATAGGTCACTAACGGACTGAGGAATGTAATTTGGGCCGGTCGTTTACGTAACAGCCGTTCCGCAGCATGGACCATCAAATCAAGACCTCCGGCCGCTTGCATACAGGCAGCGGCCGTAATCACTGCAACTATCATTAGCATGACATCGATGGGAGGGGTTGTGGGTTGTAAACCAAATACGAAAGTCAGTATACCTAATCCGATACCTCCCATAACTCCTAAACCGATTCCTCCAAGACGTGCACCGACAATGATTGCAGTTAAAACGAAAGCAAATTGTAATAGCATAGTGGTAAATTTATTACGGTCATAACCAAATAAATTTTACCTAAAATCCCAAAAAATGTTTCATTTTCATTGGTATATATCTGATTTTGTTGGAGTATTCAGAAAAAATGCAGATATTCGTTGTAATTTTGAAAGTATTATATAATAAAAAGAAACAAATGAAGTATGAAAACATCAGTTAATTTGAAATTTTTGGCCGTTATTGTATTGTTGTTGGCAGGAATGAGTTCTTGTTTGAAAAAGGATGATTCTTTGAGTATATATGTACAATATCCGTATATTTTACAAAATAGTAACGGAACCTTTAGTCCTCAGATTCGTTTGTTGGGAAATGATTTGCAATCGGCTTCAATCAATGTGGCTGGCCGGAATTTTACATTTAAACATATCAACGGGGTGGTCTGGGAATTGACGGATAGCTATTATGCACCACTGGGAGAGTTGGATAGTATTCCTGCCGGATACTATGCTTTAACGGCTACGGCACTTAACGGAAAAACTGCTAGTGTGACAGTCGGTTTGTCAGAAGCTAAAAAGAAAATAGGAGATGTTAAGCTGGCAAAATTAGAATATGCGGCAGACGAGAAAGTTATTCATGTGGAATTGACGGATTCTGTACAAAACGCCAATGCTTATTATCTGATGATTAAATTGCCTTCGGGTTCTGCAACAACCAATACATTTGCAATGTGGACTCCTTATTCCAGTTTATCTCTAACCGGAGATAGAAAATTGTCTGCTTCTGTACCTGTACCTGACCTTGAAAACGGGAAATATCGGTTTGCAGTAGGAGCAGGGTATGGCTCAGTTTGCAGAATCAGTGAGCAAGATATTATAATAGGAGAAGGAACAAGTACATCGGAATAAAAATAAAGAGGCTGTTCTACAAGTTAAAATATTTTTTGTATCGGGATGAGTAAAAAAATACCTCTGTTCAAGATTCTTTCTGGACAGAGGTATTTTAATATCTATTTTATGACAACCGGACGGTATCCATAGCGATAACTAATTCTTCGTCTGTGGTAATTGCCATTACTTTAGTACGGGAATCCGGTGTACTAAGCATGGCATCTGTACTCCGGGTACGGCTGTTTATTTCTTTGTCTAATTTTATGCCCAGATATTCCATATCTGTACATACAGCCTGACGAACAGGTTGGTCGTTTTCACCAATACCACCGGTGAAAATAACTAAGTCAACACCATTCAGGACTGCTGTGTAGGCTCCGATATATTTTTTCACATTGTGTGCAAATACTTCCAATGCCAATTTGGCTCTTTCATTTCCGGCCTCAGATGCTGTAGTTAATTCACGGAAGTCTGAAGAAACTCCAGAAATGCCTTGTACTCCGGATTTTTTATTGACTAAGGCATTGGTCTGGTCTATGTCCAACCCTTCTTTTTGTGCAATATAAAGTAAAGCCCCCAGATCCAAATCGCCGGCACGTGTTCCCATCACTAATCCTGCTACCGGAGTAAAACCCATTGAAGTATCTACTGATTTACCTTTGTCAATAGCAGTAATCGAGGCACCATTTCCCAGGTGGCAGGTAATAATCTTTTTTTCATTAATGTTCCATCCCAGTAATTTACAGGCCTTTTCGGCTACAAATTTATGAGAGGTACCGTGAAAACCGTATCTCCGGATACCATATTTTTCATAGTATTCATAAGGAATACCATAAATGTAGGCTTTTTTAGGTAAAGTTTGGTGGAAAGAGGTATCAAACACTGCAACCTGAGGGACGGAAGGAAGGAGTCGCTCCATTGTTTCAATTCCTTTCAGGTTTGCCGGATTGTGCAAAGGAGCAATTTCTTCCAGAGTTCTGATTTTTGCCTTGACTTCTTCATTCACTTTTACACTTTCTGAAAAATATTCTCCGCCATGAGCTACCCGGTGTCCCACTGCGTTGATTTCGTTCAGGGATTTCAGAACGCCCTGTTTGGAATCAACTAATGCTTTAAGAATCAAGTCCATACCCACAGTGTGATCAGCAATGGGTTGTTCAATAACCACTTTGTCTTTTCCTTCCGGTTTATAAGTAAAACTGCCAGAAGCCAATCCGATTTTTTCAACGATACCTTTAGCCAATAAGACTGGTTGGGCATCCATGTTTAACAATTGATATTTGATAGAAGAACTTCCACAGTTCAATACTAAAACATTCATTTTTTGGATAATTAAAAATCTTTATGTTGCTGGATAAAGATCTGGTTAGTATGTATAGATTAATTTAAACCTGCAGCCTGATTTACCGTGATGGCGACCAAATTGACAATGTCACTTACCGAACAGCCTCTGGACAGGTCATTGATAGGAGCAGCCATTCCCTGTAATACAGGTCCCACAGCTTCAATTCCGGCAATACGTTGCACCAATTTGTAGCTGATATTGCCAACTTCCAGACTTGGGAATATCAATACGTTGGCTTTTCCGGCAACCGGACTTCCCGGAGCCTTACTTACTCCTACGGAGGGAACTAAAGCAGCATCGGCCTGCATTTCTCCGTCAATCATCACGTCGGGAGCCATTTGTTTTGCCAATTCAGTGGCTTTAACTACTTTATCTACCAGTTCATTTTTAGCAGACCCTTTTGTAGAGAAACTCAGCATAGCCACACGGGGTTCTATCTTGGCAATGGCACGGGCCGTTGCTGCAGTTGAAACGGCAATCTGTGCCAATTCTTCTGCTGTAGGATTGGGAAGCACTGCACAGTCGGCACATACAATCAGACCATTTTCTCCATATTCGGGTTTATTGGTTAATAAGAGGAATGCACCAGATACAACGGAAATTCCCGGTAAGGTTTTTACAATCTGTAAAGCCGGACGCAACACGTCTCCTGTAGCATTTTTAGCTCCGGCAACTTCTCCGTCAGCATCTCCGCTTTTTATCATCAGCGTGGCCAGATAAAGAGGGTCTGTGACTAATTTTAATGCCTGTTCTTTAGTCATGCCTTTGCTTTTACGCAATTCTACCAATAAATCAGCGTACTGTTCTTTTTTAGCATGGTCCTGAGGATTTACAATTGTGGCTTTTCCAATATTTTTTAACTGATATTTTTCAGCCAGTGTTTTAATTTCATCGGGAGACCCGATCAGGATGATATTGGCAATTCCTTCTCCGATAATCTGGTCGGCAGCCTGAATAGTACGTTCCTCAGTTCCTTCAGGAAGTACAATTGTTTTACTTTGTTTTTTTGCGTTTTCTTTGATTTGCTCTAAGAGTTCCATTGTATTTTTATTTTTTAAATCAGTATTTTCTTAATATTTTACAAAAGTAGAAATAAAATAGGGAAAAAGAAAAAGAGTTGACCCGAAAAGGCCAACTCTTTTACATTTTGTATTTGAAGTTCTTGGTTTATTCACCATCTTTATAAATGGTAACGCAAGTATTTGCATTTCCTATGTCAATACCAACGGCTAACTGAGGATTTCTAAAGATTTTGATTTCTTCTGTATTCACGTTGTTGGGAATATTGCTTTTTGTTGCGTTTGCTTTAATTTTTGAATTGAGACAATATCCCTGAGATGCACATTTTTCCGGTTCCGGATAAACCACAACATCAACAATATCTCCATATTCTTCTTTAAAGCAGTTTACTAATTCAGGATAGAGGGCACCACCTCCGACCAAGTACATTTTAGTACATTTATTAAAATCATCATCAGAAAAAGCTCTTCTTAAATTAGGAGCAATGATTTCCTGATAATACATTTTCAGCACTTTTTCACGGATGTCCAGAATGTTTTGTTTTACTCTGTTTACTGTAATACTTCCTTTTTGGAAAGCGACGTCAATTTGATGTTCTGTTTTCAGATTCAGGTAAAAGTTCTTTGCCAATTCGTTGGCCAGCAAGTTAACTGCGTGCCGGATACCGTGAGTACTGACTGCTGAACGGTTGATTAGACCTGCACGGGTAGATACAACCGCTTCACAGGTTCCATAACCGAGACTGACTATAAAGAAATTTTCTTTTTCCTGCAGGTGACCTTCACGAATTGCTACAGTACATCCCATGATTTCAGGTATGATTTCTACTTTTCCGACATTTACTTCGCGTTTAGTTATAGCAGGTCCCCCGAAAGTAGAGGCATCATAATTAATAATATGACGTCCCTGAAGTGCTTCAGTTGCTCTGTCCCGGTATAACATATAAGTTGCAAACGGAAATCCGGTTGTCAGATAGATTTCCTCCTCTCCTTTAGGTTGGGTTAATAATAAACCGGCTTTGCTCAACAGTTTATATTCTTCATCTGTTGGGGCTGCATTAATGCTTTTATGAGGAGAATAGCCTTCCACTAAAGCCAGATTACCTACAATGTAATCGGTATCATCAATACAAATTTTGATACCATCTAAAATATTTTCAGCGACATTTGCAAGCTCTTGATTTGTAGCTTCATACACGCTGGGAAAATTATAAGATTTCAGCATTTTATAGCATGTTAAAATTTACACACAGATAACTCATTAAATCACGTACAAATCTAAATAAAATATTTTAAATTGCAGTTTTTTATCTGTAAAATTCGTGAAAAAATCGTTTACAGCGTTTGAAAATGGATTTTTTTTCTCTCTTCTGGGTAAAAAATGCTTATTTTTAAATTTCAAGTTTAAACCTGATTCGTAAATTATTATTCTGATAATCAGTACTAATTATTTTAAAATGACCAATTTCGGATGTGTTGCCGACATGTTGTCCGATGCATGCACAGGTATCGTAATCTCCGATCCGTATGATACGTAGTGTTTCGCTGGCATTCGAAGGAAGCTTGCTCAAATCTACATCATTCGGTACATTATTCCGGGAAACAAATTCGGCAGTAACCGGAAGATTACCTGAAATCACTTTATTGACCTGATTTTCGATTTTCTGAATTTGTTCCGGAGTCGGAGCTGTGTGTAAAGTATAATCACATTTGCTTTTTTTTCTTTCTATATGAGTATTCTTGGAACGTTCACAGCCAAATAACCGGATCATTGTCTGGTTTAATATGTGTTCCGCCGTATGCATCGGAGGGTATTCCTGCTTATTGTGAGCATTGAGTTGAGGTTGTTGATCCATTTATAAAAGTTTTGTTTCGCCAAAGTTATTACAATTATTGTGATTTTATAACTATATATACATTATTTGCATTTAACTGCTATTATTCTTTTATCATTTTGATTGTTCTATGCATTTTGCAGCCAGAAGTGAGACCCGGAAAAAGAATGAATAATCGTTGGTTTAGTGTAAAAATGTATATAAATACTATTTTTAGTTTTTTATCAGAGAAGAAAATGGCAAGGTTGCAGAATAATAAAAAAACAGTTATATTTATAACCGAAAATGAAATGCTTGGTGTAATAAAAAGGTTATATTATGAATATTACGGGGAAAAATGGTCCTGTTTTACCTGAAAGTTACGGAAAACTGGAAAATATTATTCAGCGTTTATTGATTGCGAAAGTGGCGGAAGAACGGTTTGAACATTGGGGATACCTATCTTTTTCAGAGGCAATTTCTCAAATCATAAGTTTATCATTAATCAGTAAAGTGGGGGAAAATTAAATTTCTATCGGGAAAGAAAAGTGGCAGATTGAATTTGTTTAACTATCTTTGCCCTTTGATTAATAAAAAACCGTTAATATGGTTTAAAGTCTAATAAATTTAGTTGAAGTAAAACTGTTATTATGAAGTTGTTAGAAGGAAAAACAGCACTGATTACCGGTGCTTCACGTGGTATTGGAAAAGCTGTTGCTTTGGCCTTTGCTAAAGAAGGGGCAAATATTGCTTTTACAGATTTGAGATATGATGAAATAGCTCAGGCCACTGAAAAAGAAATTGCAGAATGTGGAGTGAAAGCTAAGATGTATGCTTCCAATGCGGCTGACTTTGCTCAGACTGTTGCAACTGTGGATGAAATTGTGAAAGAGTTCGGAAGAATAGATGTGTTGGTAAATAATGCAGGAATTACCAAAGATACATTATTGATGAGAATGACGGAAGAGCAATGGGATGCTGTAATTAATGTAAATCTGAAGTCTGTATTTAATTATACCAAATCTGTTTCTGCGGTTATGTTGAAACAAAAGAGTGGTTCCATTATTAGCATGAGTTCTGTAGTTGGTGTGAGCGGAAATGCCGGTCAGGCTAATTATTCAGCTTCTAAGGCGGGCATTATCGGATTTACAAAAAGTGTTGCCAAAGAATTAGGGTCCAGAAATATTCGCGCCAATGCTGTTGCTCCTGGTTTTATTATTACGGATATGACTGCTCAGTTGTCGGAAGATGTCCGGAAAGAATGGGCAGCAAAAATTCCTTTAAAACGTGGCGGTACTCCGGAAGATATTGCCAGGGTATGTTTGTTTTTGGCTTCTGACTTATCTGGTTATGTGACGGGGCAGGTGATTCATGTTTGTGGCGGAATGAACATGTAATATTTACAATTTTAGTTTAGATTTACGATTATATAATGATCGTAAATCTAAAATTTCAGTTCTATAATTGACTCGGAGTGGTATTTGAATATTCTTATTGGTGGATTTTTCCTGCTATTGCTTTGGCGATAGCAGTTGCTTATTTTAAGTTAAAAAAACTTTCCGGTTTGCCAGATATTCCCAGAGGTATTTCTATCGTAATTTCAATGCTTCGTTTTCTGGTTTGTTTAATTCTTTTATTGCTTTTATTGAATCCGGCTTTATCTGTTTTGCATCGTTTAAAAGAAAAGCCGTTGCTGATTGTTGCCCAGGATAATTCTTTATCTGTATTAAAGAATAAAGATTCCCTGTATTATCAAAATGAGTACAGAGCATCTTTACAAGAGACATTAAGTAATCTGGGTCATAAATTCGAGGTCGTTCCGTTTACTTTCGGGGCTACAGTCCGCAGGAACGGAACGGTTACTTTTACGGAAAATCGAACAGATATTGCCGGTATGCTGGAATATGCGGGCCGGAATTTTATTACACGCCAGCCTGAAGCCATGATTATGCTTTCAGACGGGATTTGTAATGCCGGAGTAAATCCCAGATATAAGCTTCCGTCTTTCCCGTTGTATACGGTGGGATTAGGAGATACGGTTTGTTATCCGGATGTTTATATTCGTAGTGTGGATGCTAATAAATTTAATTTTTTAAATACTCTTTTTCCCATCCGGGTTGAAATTGCAGCTTTAAAACAAAAAGGACAAAAAGTTAAATGTGTACTACGGGAAAACGGGAAAGTGATAGCAGAGCAGGAAGTCAAAATTGAACAAGATAATTTTTTATCAGAGCTTACTTTTGAAACGGAAGCCAGGCGAAAAGGGATAATCCGGTATGAGATTGCACTGGAAACCGGTTTTTCAGAACGGACCCGGGAAAATAATCAGGCTGAAATCTGGGTACATATTATTGACAATTCTGCTGATGTTGCTATAGTTGCAACAGCTCCGCATCCTGATATTGCTGCAATTGTGAATGCTGTCAATGTTTCCGGAATGTATCGTTGCCGGGAACATCATCTGAATGAGTCCTGGGACACTTTGAAAGCTAATCTGGTTATCTTACATAATCCGGACCCTAAAGATCAGAGATATCAGCAATTGGCGCAAGAAGCCGGGAAACGTAAAATAGCTTTGTGGTATATTCTTACCAGAAAAGAAAATATTGCTGATTTTTCCCGGTATGAAAAACTGTATCAGGTTAATCTGAATCCGGAGTTTAACGAATATGCTACCATTCAGATGAATACCTCTTTTCCTTATTTTGAGTTTACGGATGAAGAGGTAGCAGGATTTGCGGGTTATCCTCCTTTGACAGTTCCTTTTGGTGAAATTAATCCATTGGCAGGTCGTGTACTTTTTAATCAGGTTATAAAGAATACACCTACCCGGAACGGAATGATTGCTTTTTATGAACAAGCAGATAAGCGTGTTGCCTATTTTTGGGGGGAAGGTTTGTGGAGATGGCGTTTTTACTCTTATCAGGAAAACGGAAACCATAAATTGTTCAATACCTTAATTAATAAAATTGTCGGATATTTAGCTACCAGGAAAAGCAACGAACGTTTTATCCATGATATCCGGCCGGTATACGGTGAGATGGAAGAAGCTATCGTGAATGTTGAATTGTATAATGATAGTTATGAATTGGTGAATAAACCGGATGTCAGGTTGGATTTGATACATAACGAAAAAAAATTTACTTACTCTTTGAACCGCAATGGAGAGAAATATCGTATTAATTTGGGGAATATGCCTGCCGGTGAGTACACTTATCATTTGTCAACGGATTTAAAAGGAGAGATTTTTAATAAAAAAGGTGTTTTTTACGTCCGGAGCCATAATCCTGAAGTGAATGATATGGTGGCAGACCGTCAATTATTAAGAGAGCTTTCAAAAAATTCGGGTGGGCGTTATTTTGATTCCCATGAATTGGAACAGTTGGTCCGATTGTTAAAAGATAATGACAAATTAAAGCCTGTATATAAAAGTGAAACAGAATTTATCAGTTTAAGCCGGATAAAAGTATTGGGGCTTGTTATATTATTGTTATTATGCATAGAATGGTTCTTGCTTCGTTATTATGCAGACTGATTAAAGCGATAAGCGTCATATTTTTTTGTTTCGTGTACTGGAAATTTGGGAGAGACTGCTCCGTTTAGCTAATAAAAAGCAGCGAAAGCTTATATAAATCTGGCTTGGGCTGATGAAGGTTCCGGTAATTTTGATACTTCTCTGCTGTATTTGCAACGGGTTGGAGATTTGGGACGCCGGAAAGGCTGGAACAGTATGTTGTCCGATTATACGACAAATATTTGCAAATAATTCAATTGCGGAGAGCAGAACGGGACAGATTGGATATACTGTTGAATTCTCTTGAATAGTAAATTATGTTGGATATTTATAAAGCTTCCGCAGGTTCGGGAAAGACATTTGCCCTGACTTTGGAATATTTCAGAATTATTTTTACAGTTCCTATTGAATATAAGAACATTTTAGCCGTGACTTTTACCAATAAGGCCACAGAGGAAATGAAGTCTCGGATTATCAATGAATTGCATCATCTGGCAGAAGGCCGGGAGAGTGAATATGGTAATATTTTGAAACGGGAACTGAAATTGGATGATGAACAATTAAAAAACAAAGCTTCTTTATTACGGACTATGCTGCTTCATGATTACGGGCGTTTGTCAGTGACGACTATCGACCGTTTTTTTCAGCGGCTCATAAAAGCTTTTACCCGGGAATTGGGAATTTTTCCGGGATATAATGTAGAACTGGATAGTGATTATGTTCTCCTGAAAGCTGTAGATAAGGTGATGCAACAGGTGAAAGATAATCCGGAATTGCGTAATTGGATCAGCGAATTGATGAATAATAATGTGGAAGAGGGTAAGTCATGGAGCGTTAAAACTAGAATTGCTGATTTAGGAGAAGAATTATTCAAGGAAAATTATATGCTTTTGGATAAGCATATTGTAAAGAAGTTTGAGGATAAAAGTTTTTTGAAAACTTACCGGGATTTTTTAAATGAAATTGTAAAAGAATATGAAAAACAATTGACGGATATTGCTGTTAAAGCAATGCAAACAATACAAGAAACCGGTCTTGAACTGAGTGATTTTAAAAGTGGAAAATCTGGTTGTGCTTCTTGGTTTTATAAACTGAAAGCCGGTAATTTTGATGCACCTACAGTTACCGTCCGGAAGGGAGGGAGTGAACCTGATACTTGGGTGACTAAAACTTCGTTAAAGAAAAAAGAGATTGAGGCTATCCGGGAAAGTTTAATGCATTATTTACAACAGGCAATTGATATTTTTGACCGGAAATATTCCGGATATTTATCTGCCCGGCAGTTGGCCGGTAATCTGTATCAACTGGGGATTTTGAATGATTTGTATGGTGAGGTAAGAAATTATTGTGAGGAAAAAGGACTGATGTTATTAAGTGATACGACGCATATTCTGAATTTACTGATAGCTGAAAATGATACTTCATTTTTATTTGAAAAATGTGGAAATTATTACAAGCACCTGATGATTGATGAGTTTCAGGATACCTCGTCTATGCAATGGAAGAATTTCAGGCCTTTGGTGGTAAATAGTCTGGCAGAAGGAGCTAAAGCTATGATTGTCGGGGATGTAAAACAAAGTATTTATCGCTGGCGGAACGGAGATTGGGGGTTATTGGCAAAGGGAGTTGAGGAACAATTCCGGAATCTCGGTGTAAATCAGGTGGTATTAAAGGATAATTGGCGAAGTGCCCGGGAAATAGTTGAATTCAATAATGATTTTTTTGAAGCAGCAGCAGCTGTTCTTTCCCGGTTGTATATTTCAGAAGCCGGAGAGAAAGATAAGCGTGCAGGAATGATTCAGGAAGCTTATGATGAATTGCGCCAGAGACCCCGGCAGCAGAGAACCGGATATGTGGACATTACTTTTGAACCTGAAAAACAGGAAAATGATGTAAATCAGTCTATTATGGCAGGAGTAATTGCTACGATATGCGATATTCTTGAACGGGGAGGGAAACAGAAAGATATAGTCATTTTGGTCAGAGACGGAAAAGAAGGAGCTTTTGTGGCAGATTATTTAATGGAATATAATAAAATTGCCGGGCGTCAGGTTAATTTTATTTCAAATGATTCTCTCTATGTATGGTCCTCTCCTTATGTGCAGTTTATTGTTGCTGTATTGCGTTATATGACAGAGCCTTATAATATGATAAATAAAGCTATTATTCTTTATTTTTATCATATTTTCGTATGTGATACAGGAAATTTCCGGTTGCACGATATATTCCAGAAAACCAGTGAAAATGATATTTTTGCTTCATTAGTTTCAGATTTCCACATAGAAAATGAAGGTATTCTTTCTTATTCCCTTTATGAAACGATAGAGGTTATTATTGAGCGACTTGCATTAAAGGATAAACCCCAGGAAGTACCTTACCTGATAGCTTTTCAGGATATTATTTATGAATATGAAACCAATAATTCCAATAGCATTACTTTATTTCTGGAATGGTGGGAAAAAGAACAGAGCAAAAGGGTATTGACAACTGCTGAAGAGATAGATGCTGTTAAGATACTGACGATTCACAAATCCAAAGGATTGGAATTTGAATATGTTATTTTGCCGTTTTGTGGTTGGGAATTGGATAGTGTACGTCCGGCGAGGTGTATTTGGTGTAGTAGCGATGAGCCGGGATTTAATGCTTTGGACTATGTCCCTCTGAATTATTCTTCTAAACTGGCAGACACTATTTTCCGGGATGATTATTTTAATGAGCATTTAAAAGCATATATAGATAATCTGAATTTATTGTATGTGGCTTTAACGCGGGCTAAAACAGAATTATATGTCCGGCCATATGGTCCCAAACGAAATAAAGACGGAAGTATATCCCTTAGTAATATAGGAGCGTTCATAGGGCATGTGTTGGAAGAGATGGGGTGTATATCTGAGGATAAAATGAGTTTTAAATGTGGAGAGAAAAAGATTTTTCCGGTCACCCAGAACGTGGAATCTGTTTCTTTGAGTTTGGCTGATTACCCGGTATGGAATCCCGGAGAACGGATTAGTGTGAAATATCGTTTTCAGGATTATACAGAACTTTCTGATTTTGGACTTTCAGCTATTGATGAAGGAAAATTATTGCATGAAATATTTAAGTCTGTCAGGTTTGCCGGAGATGTAGAACAAGCAGTACAAAGAGCTTATCTGGAAGGATTGATTCAATTGTATGAAAAGGCGGATTTTTGCGCGAAGATATCCGCCTATCTTGATACTCCGGAGGCTTCTGAATGGTTTTCACCCCAATATAAAGTAATTAATGAAAAAGATTTACTTTTCCCGGATGGAAAAAAAGTTCGTCCGGACCGGGTGGTTTTTTCTCCTGACGGTAAATTAAAAGTGATTGATTACAAATTTGGGAAAAAAATTGAATCTAAATACCTGAAACAAGTCCGGTATTACTGTAATAGTCTGAAAAAAATGGGATATACTCAGGTAGAAGGTTTTGTATGGTATGTAAAACTGGGGAAAATAGAAAAAATAGCATAACCTAAAAATTGTCTTGAAAGTTCTGTTAGCATAATCGTTTAAAAACAGTTTGCTGACAGGAAAAACTTTCAAGACAATCTTAGTCCGGAACGTTAATTAAATCTTCTGCGTTCTTCATTATATCTGCTGGTACGGTTGTACCCGCTACGATTTCCCGAAGGACGTTCGGTTCTTGCCCGGGCAACAGTTACATTGATAATTTTACCATCATATTCTGCCTGATTCAATTCGTCAATTGCTTTTTGTCCCTGCGTGTCGTCTGCCATTTCTACAAACCCAAAACCACGTGATCTTCCGGTTTCCCGGTCAATAATAACTTTGGCAGAAGAGATTTCCCCGTATTCACTGAATAATTCTTTCAGATCGCTATCGTTGATAGCATAACTTAAATTTGAAATGTAAATGTTCATTAAGTAAAACTTTAATAATTAAATAATCTGCAATGAGGTTGATAGCTGAAAGGAAAGTCTACTTAACGATACATTAAAATGAAGGCAAGTGCTTTAAATGCAAACTGGTTCAATTCTCAAATACTTCACAAAGATAGGATATTACCGGTAATGAAAAAATATTTTCGCAATAAATCTGTGTCTTTATGAGGTAAAAATTCCGTTTACCCATAAAAATATGCCACTTTACCAAGATTACAGGAATGGATGTCCGGAGGTAAAGTGGCACATAATTGAATGAAACAATCTGAAGCTGAATTTAATATGTTTTAGCTTTGACTTCGCCACGAAGCACCATGAGTCCGTTCATAGCTAAAGCACGCATTTCGTCTTCTCCGGGATAAATTTTGACTGGTGCGATAAAATCTATCATGTCAGTGATATTATCTGTGACAGACTGTCCGTAGGCGATACCTCCTGTTAATAAAATCGCATCTACTTTCCCTTTTAATACAGCAGCCATTGCTCCGATTTCCTTTGCCACTTGGTAGCACATGGCATGCAAAATCAGAGCATATTCAGAATCTGTAGCAGCCTTTTCTGCAACAAGCCGGAGGTCGTTGGTCCCTAAATAAGCTACAACCCCGGCATCTCCTTTGAGCATTTTTTTTATTTCTGTTTTTGTTTTGCCGCTGAAACACAGTTCAACCAATGCACCGGTAGGAAGTGAGCCGGAGCGTTCGGGGGAGAAGGGGCCTTCACCATCCAGGGCATTGTTAACATCAACAACACGTCCTTGCCGGTGTGCACCAACTGAAATACCTCCTCCCATGTGGGCGACAATTAAATTTAAATCTTCATATTTTTTCCCGATTTCTTTAGCATAGGTACGGGCAATCACTTTCTGATTTAAAGCATGAAAAATAGATGCTCTTTTTATAGCCGGATGTCCTGACAGCCGGGCAATAGGTTCTAATTCGTCCACTACAACAGGGTCTGCAATATAAGCTTTTGCCTGACCGTCTGTTGCTTTGGCTATATCCCGGGCTATGAGTCCTCCTAAATTGGAAGCATGTTCACCCATTACCGGGTTTTCCAAATCATGTGCTAACGCTTCATTGACTTCATAAATTCCAGATTCAATAGGTTTTACCAGACCACCCCGGCCAACAATAGCATGAAGAGAGTGAATATCTATATTTGTTTTTTGTAATTCCGACAGGATAATATTTTTACGGAATTGGAATTGGGATGCAACAGTTGGGAATGGTACCAGTTCTTCAGTTGTGTGGCGTAAAGTAGCAGAACATATTTCTTTTTCATTTTCAAATACAGCAATCTTTGTGGAAGTAGAGCCAGGATTGATGGTTAAAATTTTAAATGACATAAGTATTTGTTTAGATATTGATTATTTTCTGCACAAAAGTTGTAAATTGCAAGCAAAACTCAAAGAAAATAAAAGAAATTATTATAATTTTAGGATATTTCTTTTAGATTTCTTAGCACGAAACCTTAAAAAATTTTTGGTGATGGAGTGAAATCAGGTTGATTTATTGGATAACCAATAATTTTTCATAATCTGTATTTTGCATTTCAAACAGATTGCGTTGCGGCCATTCTGTTACAGTGGCCATTGCACGGTCAATAGCTGTATCTATATAGTAATGGAAACGGGAGCCTTTCCAACTGCTGGTATTGGTCAGAAAAACCCATGAATAACCGTCCGCCTGTTTTTTCATCAATGCACTGGTTCCGGCCAAAGTTCCGGTTCTGATCCAATCACCTTTTGAGTTGGTTTCAATCCAGCCGATGGGAAGAGTGTGGGGAATATGACGGGTCATATATTCAATGGAAACCGGATTAAGAATATCCGGTATTTCGGGATGGTTATCTATTGCTGCCAAAAAGCGTAACAACTCAGAAGGGGAAGCAACCCAGCCACCTGCTCCGTAAAGTTCTTCTATGTTGTTGCCACCATTGCTGCGGGGTACCATTTGCCCACTACCGTCACAAGCCGGAATTAATTCAGCATTGGATACTTCGTAATATTTGACTTCATTAGGCAATTTGTTTTCATAAAGGTTTTTCCCTAAATGCATGTCAAAACACCCGGCAGGTAAAAGAACGTGTTTACGAATATAGGTTTCGTAATTTTCTCCTGATATTTTTTCAATGACTTTAGATAAGATTCCATAACCTATATTAGAATAGGCGGTTGATTTTCCCGGAGAATAACTCAATCTTCTGGAAAGTACAAAACGAATCATTGTATTAAGGTCAGCGGGAGGCGGGACGTTCATTTTTTCTGCAATTGCAACCGGACAAAACATAGGATCACCATATGCAATGGAATAACCTCCCTGATGACGTAACAGATTTTCTACAGTAATTTTATAACTTCTTTTATCTTTGATATGCAGGAAAATAGAGTCATTTAGAATACCTCGGGAACCAAAAACGTAATCGTCCAGCCGGAGTTTACCTTCTTCCTGTAATTTCATGATACCAACTGCCGTAATTAATTTAGATACGGAGGCAATACGGAAGACATGCATGACATCCATCGGGATATTAGCTTCCAGATCTGCAAAACCGTACCCTTTACTGTATATCAGATGATTGTTTTTCATCAAGGCAAATGAAGCTCCCTTGATTTCCCATCGGTGCATAAATTTTTCAATTATCCGGTCAAATTTGCGGGTAAGTTCTAATTCAGAATCTTTATTGGTTATCACCTGATTGGCAGGTAATAAATATATGCTATCTGATGAATCAACTGAAGAAATAAAAGTAGTATTCTTTGGGGTATAGAAAAATTCACCAGCCAATCCAAATTTCCAGGGTTTTAGTAATAATATTGAGCCTGTAATGATAATCCAAATAAAATATTTCATGCCTTTTTTTGTTGCTGGTAGTGTGCAAAAGTCCTCATTCTTTGAACCTTGCTAAGGTTTATTTTGCAATATTATAAAAAAACAGGTTCATACAAAAGTCTTTGTTCTCAAATCTTCTTAAAAGATTATAAAATGTGCCCTGTTATATCTTGTTATTTCTCTAAAAGCGCAAAATAATATTTCATGACTTGGCGTAAAAGTGGAGAAGTGGTAGAATAACAGATTTTATTTATACGGTTGATAGGTAAGATTAGAGGAGAAGTTCCGGTCAGGAAAGCAGCCTCATACGTTGAAAGACTATTAAAAGCGATACGTTTTTCTGTAATGGGAATCTGGTATTGCTGACAAATGTTAAAGACTCTTTTTCGGCTTGTGCCGGGTAAAACATATTCGGACGGACTGGTAATCAGTTTATTATCTTTTATAAAAAATACATTTGAACGGGAACCTTCTGTAATATAATCATCTTGGTCGATAAGCAATACTTCATATACCTGATTGTCTCGGATTAATTGATTAGTCAAGGTTCTTAAATCAGTGTTTATGTATTTTACTCCGGGATTTTTCCGGATAGCTTGACAGGTTATCACCGGAACTCCATTTTCATAGTCCCGGGTATCAGGATAGGAATGAGGAATCTGAAAAATATATTCGTCCGTTTTGTCAGTTGTAAAATGTAAAACATATTTCAAATTCCCTTCCGTAATGTGTTCCAGGGTGATAAAACGGTTTAATTTATCAGGTATATTTAAACTTTGAACATGAATTCCAATATTTGATTTTTTTAGTGAATTGTCTAATCTTATCAGATTATCTGTTAAGAATATAGGATGTCCTTTAAATATGCGTATCACTTCGTATATGCTCAATCCATTTTCAAATATTGCCTCAGAAAATTTATTACCGTCGTTAATGGCATTATTTAATAAAATCATCTCTTTATAAGTTTTTTACAAAGATACAAAATCCCTATTTCCAATTCTCAATAATTTGCTTTAATTTTGGCAACAACTATGGAAAATAAAGAACAGATCCGACAAATTGAGTTATTTTTGGAAGAAGTGATTATTCGGGAATTGGGAAAGTTACAACAAATAGAGCTTTCCTATGTGCAGTTTGTATTAATGGGACAGGCGGTTGAAATTTTAGGCAGTTTTCTGGATAACAAACCGATGAAGGCAAAAGGACAATCTTCCAAACGTTTCAGTAACGGAATAAACCAGTTGTTCGGAGGTAGATATCGATTGTTAAATAGCAATTATTTCCTGTATGATAAACTGCGCAACCAAATGACCCATGCTTTTATTCCCGGGAAAGATTTACTATTGTTGGCTCACCGGGACGGCATGTACAAACATTTGGAATATAATGACGGAAAATTAGTTCTGATTGGAGAAGTGTTTTATGAAGATATTTGCAGGGCTTGTTCACGTTTATTGAACTTTTTAAAAGAGGGAAAGGTAAAACCTAAGAAGATTGCATTTTAATATGATGAAAGATAAGAGAATTGTGTTGCTTGGGGCAGGGAATGTTGCTCATCATTTGGCTCCTGCTTTGCTAAAAGCAGGAGTAAATCTTTGCCAGATATATAGCCGTACTGTAGAAGCGGCAAGAGAGTTGGGAATGAAAACGGGAATTAGTTATACTTCAGATGTTGTTGCAATCTATCCGGATTGTGATATTTACATTTTTTGTGTAAGTGATGATGCATTAGTTTCATTATATAAGAGTGTTCGAATAAATAGAAACGCTTTGCTTCTGCATACTTCGGGAAGTTTGCCCATGAATGTTTTTAAACCCTTTTCTATACGTTACGGAGTATTATATCCTTTACAGACTTTTACGAAAAAAAGGGATTTAGATTTTAAGGAAATCCCTCTGTGTATTGAAGCTTCCGCTTCTGAAGTACTTTCTGAAGTGAGGGAATTGGCAGGGCTTTTATCTGCACGTGTAGAAGATATTTCTTCCGAAAAACGAAAAATTTTGCATATGGCGGCTGTATTTGCCAATAATTTTGTCAATCACATGTATGGAATTGCTGGTACAATTCTGGAGAAAGAGGGACTGGATTTTGCTTTATTACGTCCGTTGATTTTTGAGACTGCACATAAAGTTATGCTGCTATCACCGGCTAATGCCCAGACAGGTCCGGCACGTCGCGGAGATGAGAGCATTCTGGCCATGCATAAGGCTTTGTTGAAAGGGGACCGGAAATTACTGAACCTTTATTCCTTGATGTCAGAATCTATCCGGGAAGCAGCACTAAGAGTTACAGAAACAAAAACCGAACCAGAGGATAAGCCTCTTATGCTGACACTTTGGTAAATGATAATAAATATGGGATTTTTTAAAGACGATTTGAAACAAGTACGGGCGTTTATTTTTGATGTTGACGGAGTATTGTCACATCAGACTCAGAATCTCACTTCTGAGGGTGAGCTAATCCGTACTTCTTGTACAAAAGACGGTTATGCCATCATGTACAGTATCCGGAAAGGGTATGTCGTAGCTATTATTTCGGGAGGAGGGGCTCCGGGGCTCCGGGAACGTTTGGAAAAACTGGGTGTAAAAAGTGAAGATATTTATTTGAAAGTAGCTAATAAACTTGAAGCATTGGAAGAGATTACCCAGCGTTATCACCTTCAGAAAGAAGAAATTGTATATATGGGAGATGATATTCCGGATTACAATGTCATGAGGCAGGTGGGAATACCGGTTTGTCCTTTGGATGCCTGTGAGGAAATTAAATCAATTGCCAGGTATATTTCAGATATTAATGGCGGAGATGGGTGTGTCAGGGATATTATTGCCCAGGTATTAAAGGTAAGGGAAGATTGGATGGATACAACTTGTTATGTCAGAAGTATGTAATGCTTCCGGATGCAGGTTTTATGAAAATAATAAATAAAGAACAAAGATGCGGGAAATCCTTAAATTAATTCGTATCCGTACTATCGTTTTTGCAGTATTGACCATGTATGCAATGCGATATTGGGTGGTGTTACCTATGTTGGAATTAAATGGTTTTACTTTACAAATGGCCGATTGGGCTTTTTCACTGTTAGTATTGGCTGTTTGTTGCCTGGTTTCCGGGGCTTATGTCATTAACGATTATTTTGATATCCGGACAGACCGCATTGCCGGTATCAGAGATGTGGTGGTTGGAAGAAGTCTCAGCAGGCGTTTAGTTATCATTTTGCATTCAGTTTTGAATGTTATTGCGGTTTTGATTGCTTTTTATCTTGGATTTGCCGTGGGGGTATGGAAGATAGGTATTTTGTTTTTTCTGGTGTCAGGAATTCTATGGTTTTATTCTTCTTCCTATAAAAAGTATTTTATTGTAGGGAATGTTATTGCCGCACTTTTGGCTTCGCTTATACCTGTGAGTGCAATTATATATGAAATTCCTCTGCTGAATATGGCTTATGCTGATATTTTACTGGAAACGGATACGAATTTCGTATATATGTTTAATTGGGTATTTGCTTTTTCTTGGTTTATTTTTCTGAATATCCTGATGTATGAGATAAATAAGGACATATATACGAGCAAAGGGGACCGTGTAAATGGGAATGAAACTATTCCGGTGAAACTCGGAATTCCGGCTGCCCGGAATATTATTTCCGGATTAGCCGGAATAGCCATGATTTCGGCTGCTTTTCTGTATTATATTGAGTTTACGGAGTCCTTAGCCATTTTGGTTTATATTCTGATTGCTGTATTATTGCCTTATGTTGTGTATATTGTTATAATTCAGGAAAAAGGCGGTAACAGACGTTGGCAATTGTGTATTATCCGTACAATTACAGTTCTCTGTATAGGTGTAAGTATATTCTTTAAACATTTTTTTCAGCTCCTTTTTGCTGAATAGTAATTAAATCCGGACATAATGGAATATAAATTAATTTTAGCCTCCGGTTCGCCGAGACGTCATCAATTGATGTGTGATGCCGGTTTTAGGTTTGAAGTGAAATTAAAACATACAGAAGAAGTGTGGCCCGAGGAAATGGAAAGCAACCGTGTACCGGAATATCTGGCTTGCCTGAAAGCAAATGCTTTTGAAGGGGAACTGAATCCAGGTGAATTGCTGATTACTGCTGATACAGTGGTTTGTTTGGATACAAAGCTTCTCGGAAAACCCAGGGATCGGGAGGAAGCAATTCGTATGCTACGTCAATTATCAGGCAATAAACATACAGTGATAACCGGGGTATGTCTAACGACATTGGAACGACAGAAGTCCTTTTCGGCTTTTACAGATGTTTTTTTTAAAGAGCTGACAGAAGAAGAAATTTGTTGTTATGTAGATACCTGCAAGCCTTTTGACAAAGCAGGGGCTTATGGAATTCAGGAATGGATAGGATACATCGGAATCCGGCGGATTGAAGGTTCGTTTTACAATGTAATGGGTTTACCCGTCCAACAACTCTATGAGGTTTTGAAAAATTTTTAATATAATCTATATTTATGAGAAAAAGGTCAATATTTTTAATGCTGGTGCTAATTTTGGAAGGGATGATGTGCCAGGCTGACGAGGGAATGTGGATCCCAATGCTTTTAAAGAAATATAACATCGAGGATATGCAGAAGCAAGGTTTTAAGCTGACTGCTGAAGATATCTATAATATCAATCAGGCATCACTGAAAGATGCTGTGATTGGCCTGGGAAGAGAAGGAAGTCCTTTTTTTCATTTTTGTACCGGGGAACTTATCAGCAATGAAGGATTAATTGTTACCAATCATCATTGTGCATTCGATATGATTCAGTCACACAGTAGTCTGGAACATAATTATTTGCGTGATGGTTTCTGGGCTAAAACAAAAAAAGATGAATTGGCCAATCCAGGAATTACTGCTTCTATTCTTGTCAGAATGGAAGATGTTACTTCCCGGATTAATGCTGTCTTAAAGCCGGAAATGAGTATCGGAGAAAGAACGCAAAAAATAAAAGAAGTGAGTTCTGAACTTGAAAAAGAGGCCGTAAAAGGAACCAATCTGATGGCAAATATAAAGCCGTATTTTAATGGGAATCAATATTTTATGTCGGTGTTCAAAATTTATAAGGATGTACGTTTGGTGGGTGCGCCTCCTTCTGCAATTGGCAAATTTGGGGGAGATACAGACAATTGGATGTGGCCCCGGCATACGGGCGACTTTTCCGTATTGCGTATCTATGCAGGACCGGACAATGAACCTGCTGCCTATTCACCGGACAATAAACCTTATCAACCTGCTTCCTTTTTTAAAATTTCAGTCAAAGGAGTACAGGAAGGCGATTTTACAATGGTATTCGGGTATCCCGGAACAACTAATGAATATCTTACTTCGTTTGCTATAGAGCAAATCCAGAACATTGAAAATCCGCATAAAATAGCTATTCGTACTGCCAAACTGAATATTATAAACGCTGCTATGGAATCGGATGAATTACTCCGGATTAAATATGCTTCCAAAGCAGCCGGTATTGCAAATGCCTGGAAAAAATGGCAGGGAGAAATAAAAGGGCTGAAAAGATTCAATACTGTTGCAAAAAAACAACGTGAAGAAGCAACTTTTCAAAAATGGGCATCCAATCGGCAGGTCTATAACAATCTGTTGGATAATTATCAAAAACTATATGAGAAAAGGAAAGATTTAGTATTGGCCGCAGCCTATCTGAATGAAGCCGGCAAACGCGGAGCTGAAATAGTTGGTTGGAGTGCTTCAGTAAGGAATCGGATGAAAAATAAAAATTTTGCAGAAAATCCTGCATTGTATAAACAAAAATTGAAAAAAGAAGCAGAAGAATATTATAAGGATTACGATTTGAATACAGATAAAAAAATACTTGTGGAAATGTTGAAATTGTATCATCGCAATCTGCCTGAAAAATGGATTCCGAAAGAGGTACTGAAATCGGCCGGCAATAAAGGGCCGGAGGCTTATGTTGAAAATTTGTTTGAAAAATCTCTATTGGTGGATACTGCCGCTTTATTTGACTTTATTGATAAAAGTAATGCAGAATCATACAAAAAACTGGAAAAAGACCCGTTTTGGAAATTATATACTTCCATGGATGAGTTGTATGTTCGGAAAATTAAACCGGAATTGGATAAAATTCAGAGTGAAATTGTAAGGTTGAATCAGGTTTGGTTAGCTGGTTTGATGGAAATGGATTCTGATAAAGTCTTTTATGCTGATGCAAACTCAACATTGAGGGTTGCTTATGGTAAAGTACAAGGTTATTCACCGTATGACGGGGCATATTATAAACATTATACAACGCTCAAAGGAATCATGGAAAAGGATAATCCGGAAATTTATGATTATAATGTTCCGCAACGTTTGAGAGAAATTTATCAAAAACGTGATTTTGGCACTTATGCCCAGGATGGGGAGGTGCCGGTTTGTTTTATAGCTACGAATCATACTACCGGAGGCAATTCGGGAAGTCCGGTGCTGAACAGTGAAGGTCATTTGATCGGTTTGAATTTTGACCGTGCCTGGGATGGAGTCATGTCAGACATGCAGTATGACTCGGAAATTTGTCGCAATATATCCGTGGATATCCGTTATGTTCTTTTTATTATTGATAAATTGGCGGGTGCCGGACATTTGATTGATGAGATGATTATTGTGGAGTAATTTCCCAAAATCTGTATCCCTTAGGTGGTCCTGATTGGCGAAAGCATAGTATTGAAATAAAATATTGCTCGAAAATTATGCTTTCGCCAATCAGGAATAAAAAAGTTGGTTTGACAACCTTTTATTCTTTTATTCTTTGTTCTACAGCTTCCCAATTTACTACTTTCCAAAAATTCTCGATGTATTTAGCTCTTGCATTTTGAGTATCCAAATAATAGGCATGTTCCCAGACATCCATAGCTAAGAGTGGATATTTGTTATGTTTTATCGGAGTTTCCGCGTTTTGTGCAGGCCAGATTTCCAATTTGTTTTCATTTTTAATCAGCCAAACCCAACCGGAACCAAATAAGGAAATACCTGTTTGAGTAAATTTTTCTTTAAAATCGGCCAAGCTTCCAAAATTATGGTTAATTAAATCTTGTATTTTAGAAGGCAGCGTTTCATTTCCGGCCTTATGTAATGCTTCAAAGTAAAAATAGTGATTAAATACCTGAGCTGCATTATTGAAAAGTCCTCCCGAAGATTTGCGGATAATCTCATGTAAAGGGAGGTCTTCAAATTCAGTACCTGCCTTTAATTTGTTTGTATTATCAATATAGGCTGCTAAGTGTTTCCCATAGTGGTATTGTATAGTTTTTTCACTGATATGCGGTGCCAATGCATTTTCAGCATAGGGCAGGGGTTGTAGAATAAACTTATTGTCTTTGTCTTTGTCTTTGGTATTTACCTTCTCACAGGAAAGTAAACCGCAATTACAGGTTTCTGTTTTCATGATTTATAATTTAAAGTTGATAAGTAAGTTTACGAAAAACGGAAAGAAGAGTTGCAGAAATATAATTTATATTTGACTAATAAAAAACAGGAAATTTCAAAGAATTTGAATTATATGAAATATTAATTATTTTTGAAAAAGAATATTTCTTCTTATCTATTGTCAAACTAAAACGGACGTTTTTGTCAGATAAAAAACAGGTTCGAAAAATATATTACAATTTAATTATAAAATTGATAATTAGTTGTTTGATTCAATTATAATTGGACAAGAATAAAAGAAAAATTGCGTTGAATAAACGTCCGTTTTAGTTTGGAAGGTATAATTGAGAATCCAAAATCAAGGTTATGAGAAATAATAAAAACAGGCAAAAGAAATATAAGGAATTGCTGACATGGATTTTATTGATTTTTATTTTATTTCTTTATACTTTTTTACAAAGCCGGAAGTAATAAAGTAAAATTACACAACTGTGAATTTATCAATATGATGCCTGAAAATCAAATATCGGAAATTTTGAAAAAAATATAGTATAAATATTTGTTTTTATATAAAAAGTTTTTAAATTTGTATTGCATTAAAATATGTAATTATTACAATTTTATAATGGATATAAAAATTAATCCTCAGGAATATTTGCAAAGTTATGGAATAAAGCCGTCTCTTCAGCGAATTGCTATTATGGAATATCTGATAGAAAACCGGATACATCCTACGGTGGAGGATATTTACGAGGCATTGTATATTAAAGTACCGACTTTATCTAAAACAACAGTTTATAATACTATAAAATTATTTGTAGAGCAGGGGGCGGTATTGGCTTTGGTTATTGATGATAAAAATGTCCGTTTTGATATTGATACGTCTTCCCATGCTCATTTCCAATGCTATGGTTGTAATAAAGTGTTTGATATACCTGTCAGGGATGCAGAATTGTTGCAGATTAGACAAATTGATAATTTTTTAGTTACTGAGAGCCATTTATATTATAAAGGTTATTGTAAAAATTGCAGAGAGAAAATGGTGGGATAGTCCTGCTAAATCATATTAATCAATAAATAAAAGCGTTATGAAAAAATTTATTTGTACTGTGTGTGGTTATGTTCATGAAGGTGAGGAAGCACCTGAATTTTGTCCGCAATGTAAAGTTCCGGCAAGCAAGTTTAAAGAAATGACAGAAAGTGAAGGTGCACTGACTTTTGTTGATGAACATGTGATTGGCATTGCAAAAGGTGTAGATGCAGAAGTACTTGACGGATTAAAAGCACATTTTAACGGAGAATGTACGGAAGTTGGTATGTATTTGGCGATGAGTCGTCAGGCAGATCGTGAAGGTTATCCTGAAGTGGCGGAAGCTTTCAAACGTTATGCCTGGGAAGAAGCAGAACATGCAGCTAAGTTCTGTGAATTACTGGGAGAATGTGTATGGGATACCAAAACTAATTTAAAAAAACGGATGGAAGCAGAGGCTGGTGCCTGTGAAGATAAAAAACGGATTGCTACTTTGGCAAAAAAATTGAATCTGGATGCTATTCATGATACTGTACATGAAATGTGCAAAGATGAAGCACGTCACGGAAAAGGTTTTGAAGGTCTGTATAACAGATATTTCAAAAAATAATAAGGAAAACCTTCGTTTATATAAGACGGGAGAGAATTCGTTTAACGGATTTTCTCCCGTTTTTATATCGGTTAAAGTGGAAAATTTCCCCCCTCCATATGAATATATGTTAACTTTCGGAAAAAGAATACGTATATAATCAAATATAATTGATAGGACAGAATGTATGAAAAGGATTGTTTTATTACGTCATGGGGAAAGTCTTTGGAATAAAGAAAACAGATTTACCGGCTGGACAGATGTTGACTTGTCAGAAAAAGGGGTAGACGAAGCGATGAAAGCAGGTGATTTAATGAGAGAAAAAGGGTTTGTATTTGATAAAGCTTATACTTCTTTTTTAAAAAGGGCCATAAAAACATTAAATGTAGTTCTTGACCGGATGAATCAGGATTGGATTCCTGTTGAAAAAAGCTGGCGTTTGAACGAAAAGCATTATGGAGCATTACAGGGATTGAATAAGGCTGAAACGGCTGAAAAATACGGGGATGAACAAGTATTGGTCTGGAGAAGAAGCTATGATATTCCGTCGCCGGCTTTATCAGCTGAGGATCCCAGAAATCCGGAGTTTGACCCGCGTTATAAAACGGTTCCTTCTGATATTTTGCCCCTTACAGAATCTTTAAAGGATACAGTTAAACGGATTTTGCCTTACTGGGAAAAGGAAATTTTTCCCTCCCTGCAAATTGCAGACCAGATTTTGATAGCTGCTCATGGCAATAGCCTGCGGGGAATTATTAAATATTTGAAGCATATTTCTGACGAGGATATTGTCAGGCTGAATTTACCTACTGCAGTGCCTTATGTTTTTGATTTTGATGATGATTTGCATTTGATTCATGATTATTTTCTGGGTGATCCGGAAGAAATAGAAAAACTTATGAATGCTGTGGCAAATCAAGGAAAGAGAAAATAACAATCCGAGAAAAGGAGAGAGGCCATTTTCTTTAATTCTGATAAGAATTCCGGATGACGGACAAAAGTTTTGATAAATTATTTATCAGTGACTTTTGTTCGTCAATGAGGATTGTGGAGAACTTTGCTAAGCAAGAGTAACAGAAGGGTCGAGATAGACATCCTGGATGCAATGAAGCAGTTGTACACCTTCTTTCATACTTTTTTGAAAAGCTTTTCGTCCGGCGATAAGTCCCATTCCACCAGCCCGTTTATTTACGATAGCTGTGATGACAGCTTCTTGCAAATCGTTTTCTCCTTGTGATGCACCTCCGGAATTAATCAGTCCAATCCGGCCCATATAGCAATTAGCAACTTGATAGCGGCAAAGGTCGATGGGGTGAGCGGAAGTCAATGAGGTATATACTCGTTGGTCTGTCTTTCCGAAATTTAAGGCTGTGAATCCTCCGTTGTTTGTGGGCAATTTTTGTTTAATAATATCCGCTTGAATTGTAACTCCCAGATGATTGGCCTGTCCGGTCAGGTCGGCCGATTCATGAAAATCAACTCCATCTTTTTTAAACGCCGGATTCCGAAGATAGCACCACAAAATCGTAAGCATCCCCAGACTATGTGCAAATTCAAAAGCCTTTGCAATCTCTGTTATTTGTCTCCGGCTTTCAGATGAACCATAGTAAATGGTTGCACCAATTCCGATAGCACCCATATTCCAGCTTTCTTTTATTGTACCGAATAATACTTGGTCGTGGCCGTTGGGATAACTTAATAATTCATTGTGATTTATTTTGACGATAAAAGGAATTTTATGGGCATATTTCCGGGCTATGCTTCCCAGTGCTCCAAAAGTAGAAACAACCGCATTACATCCGCCTTCAATGGCCAGTTTTGCAATATTTTCCGGGTCAAAATAAAGAGGATTCGGAGCAAAAGACGCTCCTGCAGAATGTTCAATTCCCTGGTCAACAGGAAGGATGGAGAGATAACCTGTTCCGGATAAACGACCATGATTCAAAAGGTGCTGAAAGTTGTTCAGGGTAGGAATATTCCGGTCACTGTCAATCCATACCTGTTCCAATATATTCGGAGAAGGAGTATGGATGACCGATTTGTCTATCGTTTTGCAAATGTGTTTTAAATAATATTCCTGTTTATTCCCAAGAATATCTGTAATTTTTATTGAGTTTTTCATAATGACAGATTTAAATTAAATAACTCTTTTACGCTTTACAGAATAAAAGAGTTATTTAATTCAAATCTGCCTTATTAAAGACAATTTTAAATCTTCGCGTTTACAATTGCCAGAATTTCCGTTTCGAGCTGATTTGCTTTGGTAACAATTTCTTCACCCTGCTTAATGATATTAGCAGCAAAGTCCTTGTCATCCAATCCGGCAGCATTGATTTTAACATTCAAAAAAGCTCCCGCAACACCAGCACGTGCAGCCAAGGCTCCGACTCCGGCATCACTTACCGAATTTGGGTTGCCGATTTCAGCCATAGCTTTGGCTACAGCCATACATTCATAACACAACTGCATTGTTTTAAATGGTATTTCTGTTGCAAAACGGGTAGCTTCCTGAATTGCCTGTTGACGTGCACTTTTTTCCTCTTCAGTTTTCTTAGGCAATCCAAAAGCATCCATAATTTTGTTGAAGGCGTTAGTATCCTCATCAACTAATTTAATAAGTTCAGTCTGATAAAATTTGCCTTTTTCTGCCCAATTGCTGAATTCTTCCCAACGCTCATCCCAGCCCCGTTTGTGAGAAGACAGGTTAGCCACCATAGCACCTAGTGCAGCACCCATAGCTCCCATGTATGCCGAGATAGAGCCTCCGCCAGGAGCCGGAGATTCTGATGCAGTTTCGTCGGCAAAATCGGTTAAATTCATATCCACCAGCTTCTTTTTTCCTTTATTGGCTTCATCTTCGAGTATATATTCGATGATTTTCTTGTGTGGATCAAAAGGATAAAGTTCATCCAATCCCAAAGATTTTACCGCTATTTTTATTAACTCTTTATCAGATATTCCTGTAGAACGTTGTTGTTTCCGGAGGAAATAACGTCCGGCTTCCAACATCGCATTCAAAGGAATAACCCCAACCAGTTCCGAACCTGTAACCCGAATCCCGCGGTCAGCAGCTTTACGGCACACTTCGTCGAAAGCTTCATGCATGGAAGTTACCGAAATATCTGTCAGATTCATGGAAATTTGTGCAATTCCATATTCTTCAATAAACCAACCGATAGCTTTTACAGATTTCAGTGTTCCGGGAATCATTACCGGTTTACCTTTTTCATCCAAAACTTTTTTGCCTGTGATGGGATTGCCATCCCGTTTTACACGTCCCCGCTCCCGGACGTCAAAGGCAATAGCGTTAGCCCGACGGGTAGATGTTGTATTCAGATTCACATTATATGCCACCAGGAAATTTCGTGCACCTACAGCTGTGGCTCCGGTTTTTGCTGTCCATTCATTCAATTCGTGGGGACCAAAGTCAGGATGCCAGTTTTCACTTGATAACCGTTCGCCTAAAGCTTCGTATTCACCGGCACGGCATGTAGCCAGGTTTTTGCGTTCCGGGACGTAAGCTGCGCTTTCGTAACAGTATACCGGAATATTTAGTTCTTCCCCTATACGTTTGGCTAATTTACGGGCATATTCAACGGTTTCTTCCATGGTAATGCCTGAAACCGGAACCAAAGGACATACATCGGTAGCTCCGAACCGGGGATGTGCTCCTTTGTGCTTTGTCATATCAATTAGTTCTGCTGCCTTTTTTACTGCACGGAAAGCAGCTTCACAAACAGATTCCGGTTCCCCAACCATCGTCACAACAGTACGATTGGTTGCTTTGCCCGGGTCAACATCAATGACACTGACGCCTTCAACAGTTTTCATTGCATCCGTAATCTGATTGATAATATGCATATCGTTTCCTTCGCTGAAATTAGGCACGCATTCAATTAGTTTTTTCATCGTGTTATCTTTTGGTTATTATTTGATTGTGTTTCTATTGTTAATATTGTTCACCTTTCAGGAATATAGTCTCTATGACATTGGCCGTATAAGCATACGGAAGATATTCGATTCCGGGAAGGGGAGTGGTAATATAAAAGTTGGCAAGTTTGCCGACTGCTATACTTCCTGTTTCCTGTTGAACTCCCATTGCATAGGCTGTATTGATAGTAGTAGCATTGACAACTTCTTCCGGTAACATTTTATAATTGATACACCCCAAAGACATAATAAATTTCATGTTCCCGGATGGAGATGAACCGGGATTATAATCTGAAGCCAAGGCAACAGGCAAACCGGCATCAATCATTTTACGGACAGGAGAATAGGGCATATTTAGAAAAAAGGCAGCTCCCGGTAAAACAGTAGGCATAGTTTCACTATTCATCAGGCTTTTGATTTCTTCATCTCCGATATATTCCAGATGGTCTACCGAAAGAGCATCATATTTTACTCCAACTTGTACACCACCCGAATAATCCAGTTCATTAGCATGTATCTTCGGACGCATTCCGTATTTCATACCGGCATTTAACATGCGGTCAGTATCCTCTACGGTAAAAAATCCTTTATCACAGAATACGTCGATATAGTCTGCTAATTCTTCATTAGCAACCATAGGTATCATTTCATTTATAATCAGATTTACATATTCCGTTTGCCTTCCCTTGTATTCCGCGGGTACAGCATGTGCTCCTAAAAAGGTAGATTTTATCAAAAGGGGAGTTTCGTTTTTCAGTCTGCGGATAACTCTTAACATCTTTAGCTCGCTTTCAGTATCAAGTCCGTAACCACTTTTGATTTCTACAGCTCCCGTACCAAAACCGGCGATTTCCTGGATACGTCCGAAAGCAGCCTCAAATAATTCTTCTTCTGAAGCTTTACGGATACGTTCTGCTGAATTCAGAATGCCACCGCCTCTTTTAGCAATTTCTTCATAAGAAAGTCCCCGTATTTTATCAATATATTCGATTTCACGGCTTCCGGCATAGACCAGATGGGTATGGGAATCACAATAACAGGGCATAACCAGCCTGCCGGAAGCGTCAATTTCTTTAATTTCATCTCCATGAGCATAAATAGCCTCTGTATCCAGTTCTTTCATCGGTCCGAATCCTGCAATTCTTTCATCTTCTACCAAAAGATAAGCATCTGAAATAATTCCCAAATGTGCCATTGCTTCGCCAGCTACAAACTGCCGGGGAGATTCTTCTACCTGAATAAGTTGTTTTATATTTATAATCAGAGTTTTCATATCTTCTTTTTTTTATGAATTTCAAAAGCGAAAGTATTAAAAAAAATGAATATAAAAACAGTTTAAGATAGATTTAAAACGTTTGTGAAAAGAAAAACAAAATTAATTCAATATACAAATTCCTTTCGTTTAACTGAATACTTGCAGACGATTGGCATCAAAACGCAAGAAAATAAATATCAGAATCGTAAATGCCCATAATGAAGAACCTCCATAGCTAAAAAAAGGCAGAGGTATTCCAATTACCGGAGTCATTCCTATTGTCATTCCGATATTGATGGCAACATGGAAAAAAAGTATGCTGGCTACCCCGTATCCATATATTCTGGAGAAGTCTGAGCGTTGACGTTCCGCCAGATAAACAATCCGAAGAATAAAAATCATTAACAACACGATGACTACAGTAGAGCCGACAAACCCCCATTCTTCGCCAACCGTACAAAATATAAAATCTGTACTCTGTTCCGGAACAAAATTGAATTTTGTCTGTGTCCCTTGCAAAAAGCCTTTTCCTGTGAGTCCTCCCGAACCAATAGCAATTTTTGATTGGTTTACATTGTAACCTGCACCAGTCAGGTCTGTCTCTATTCCCAACAGGTTGTTGATACGGTCTTTCTGGTGTGTCGGTAGTTTGTCAAAAGCATAATTTACTCCGACGGTAGCACCTAAACACATCCATGAAGTTAATAAAATCAACATGATATGGCGCATTTTCCGTTTGTAGATAAAATAAATTCCCACCAGACATGTCAGTAAATAGGAATATAATAATAGACGTTCTATTCCCACTGTCATCCCTAGTAACCACCTCAGAAATAATAAAAAGGAAAAACAACCGATAATAAACAGTACCACACGGTAAAGCTCTTGTTTATTTTGCCGGTAATACAAAAATGCAATCAAGGAACCTGCTATAATCATTGAGACAACAGTCACCGGAGGATAAAGCAAAGTAAAAATAAAGATGGCTATTGCAATGAAACACAGCAACAAAAGAGAACCGTGTAACCCCTCTCGGTACATTACTAAAATAAAAGAACTGTATACCAAAGCAGAACCGGCATCGGGTTGTAGCATAATCAATGCTGCAGGAATAATTAATAATAATCCCACTAATGCTAAATTACTAAACTGCATGATTTTAAATCCGTGGCGGCTCATAACGTTTGCTACTGCCAGACAAGTGGCAAATTTACCGAATTCAGAAGGTTGAATACGGATGCCACCAAGTTCAAACCATGATTTTGCTCCATGCGATTCAGTGCCAAATACAAGAACTGCAGCCAGCAAACACATGGTCAGGACATAAATGACAAATGAAAATGCAGTAAAAAATTTACTGTCTGTAAGCATAATAAAAAAGCCCAGGACAGAGGCTGTTCCGATCCACATCAACTGTTTGCCGTAGTTTTGGGTAATATCAAAAATGCTACTGTGATTGTCGTCATATACGGCAGCATAAATATTCAGCCATCCCATAAAAACCAGAAGGGTGTATAAAAAGATAGATAACCAGTCTATGTTTTTCAGTAATTCGGTTTGCCTGTTCATTGGAGGAGGGTTAATTTTTTACTACTTTAGTTTCACCGGTATTTAAACGTAATTCTTGGGTGAGGGCCACAGGTTCAATCAAATTAGAATTCATCATTCTTTCTTCTATTGGTTTCTTGCGTGGGGATATCTCTCCTTTGAGGTATTTTTCCATAATCAAACCTCCGATAGGTACAGCATACTGAGCTCCGAAACCTCCGTTTTCAATATAGATAGCAATAACTATTCGGGGATTATCTTTGGGAGCAAATGCCATAAAAATAGAATGGTCAGCTCCGTGAGGATTTTCTGCCGTACCGGTTTTTCCGCAAATAACGATGGAATCTATGATTGCTCCCCGGGCTGTACCGCCTGTCGCAGCCATAGCCATCCCTTCCACAACAATATCAAAATGCTTTCGCTCCGCATCAACAGTATATTTCCTGATTTTATCCGATTCGTCAGCGAAGGGTCGGACAATATGAGGGGTTATATAATATCCGCGGTTAGCTAATACACAAGCCATATTTGCTATCTGAAGCGGAGTTTCCAATATTTCAGCCTGACCAATTGAAACAGAACTGATAAAACTCCATTGCCAATTCTCGGTTTTCAGTTTCTGGTCATATTTACTGAGAGTAGGAACAAGTCCGCTGACTTCATTACTAAAATCAGGACAGATTTGAGTTCCCAGTCCAAAGGAACAAACAAATTTACGCCATTCGGCATAAGAATCCCGGACACTTTTAAATTTATTACTTTCCAGAATTCTTCGCCATACATTTACAAAATAAGGATTGCAAGATTGCTGAATAGCCTGATACAGATTGAGGGGAGAAGCATGGTTATGGCATCCCATCCGGATTGCTCCGATACTTGTTTTTGTCTTTCCATAACATTCAAAACGGGTTAATGGTGTAATCACTCCCAATTTCAATCCATACAGAGCCTGAAGAGTTTTAAAAGTTGAGCCGGGAGGGTAGGCTCCGGAAACTGTGCGGTCGAACAAAGGTTTATTGGGATTTTGGTCTAGTTTCTTGTAATTTTTTCCCCGCTCCAATCCAATCATCAGTTGGGGATCATACCCCGGACTGGAAACTTTTAGCAGGATTTCACCTGTTTTGGGTTCTATGGCAATAATTCCCCCTCTTTTGTTCTTCATTAATTGATAAGCATATTCCTGCAATTCTATGTCCAGTGTAGTGGTCAAATTTTGTCCGACAATAGCAGGTTTGTCATGTTCCCCATCTTTGTAAGAGCCTTTAATCCGGTTGTGATTATCTACCAACAGTATTTTTTCACCTTTTGTTCCTCTCAATACTTTTTCATACGTTTTTTCCAATCCGCTGATTCCAATGTAATCACCCATAGCATACGTACTGTCTCGGTCGATTTGTGCCTGGCTTACTTCGCCAATATAACCGAATACATCAGCAGAATGTGATACATTGTATTTACGAAGTGTACGGGTTTGCATGAAAAATCCCGGATATTTGTATAATTTTTCCTGCAATATTGCGTATTTATCAGCTGTAATCTGAGAAATCAGTACCGAAGCTTTGAAAGCAGAATAACGGCGGCACCTAATCAGGTTCTTTTTAAGAGTCTCTTTTTCTATACCAAGGATGGATATTAATTCTGTTGTATCAAAATGTTTCACCTGACGGGGAATAATCATCAGGTCATAAGCCGGTTGATTTTCTACCAGTAATTTTCCGTTCCGGTCAAAAATCAACCCCCGGGCAGGATATTGTATAGCAATTCGTTGAGAATTCAGCATGGCCTTCACCTGAAATGATTCATCAATCACCTGCATGTAAAATAAGCGAATAATGTAAATACTACACACACAAACAATAATCGCTGCCAAAACCGTCTTCCGATGTGTATATTTATTCATAGTTCAATTTCCGGTGAATTAATTTTGTTTTTTCTTCAACGCAATAAAGTAATACAATAAGATGATAAAAGTAGAAGCAAGTGTACTGCACACAATCCTCAGCAAAGTAATAAAAAAATCATGAAAGGTAAACACCTCACCCAACATTAGCACTACATTAAAAATGAAAGTTGAAATCAATATATATTTAAAAAACCAACCAAAATCACTGATTCTTTGCTTTCCCTGAATGTCATCTATCTGTTCCCGGTTAGAAGTCAGCATCAATAAACGTGGCCGAATATAGGCTATTAAAGTGGTTGCGGCTGCATGAATTCCCATCGTATGATTTGCTAAATCCAGAAAAAATCCCAGAAAAAAACCGAAAAAAAGGATAGTGGCATTCCGAAGCCGGTAAGGCAAAATATAGATTGCCAAAATATAAATATTGATATATACGTAGGAGTGAAGCTGTATATTGTCCAAAATGGTCAGTTGAAGTAACAGCAGCATAACCAAGTGTAAGAAAAATTTCAGATTACTCATAACTTTTGTTTTCCAATTGTCGCTGTTCCTGTCTTTTTGTATGTGCAATCACGTATACATCCAGGATTCTTTTAAAATCAGTTGCGAGTTTTACTTTTATTGAAAGAAAATTAGCTGTCTCCTTGTTTACTGATTCTACAAACCCAATCAATCTACCTTCGGGAAATATGGTGGAAAAACCGGAAGTAACAATAGTATCTCCAACCATTGCATTCACGTGAAAAGGAATATCATTCAAATAAGAGTAGCGGTAATCGTTGCCATCCCATTGTAAAGAACCGTAATATCCGTTTTTCTGGATTTTTGCCGATACCCTTAAATTTGTATTAATCAGAGGCAATACTTTAGCGTAATGCTTACTGACTCTTTCAACAACTCCAATAACTCCTTCGCTGGAACACACAGCCATTTCGGGTTGTATGCCATCATCACTTCCTTTGTCAATAGTAATGTAATTTTTAGTTTTATTAAATCCGGCATTAACGATGTCTGCTGTTTTGAATACATAGGCTGCATCTGTCGAATCTATTTTTTTCCATAATGTATCTGCCTGTGCCAATTCACAGATTACTTTCAATTTTTCGATTTGATTCCTTAGGTTGGTATTCTCTGCAACTAATTTTTCATTAGCAACTTTCAGATAAAGATAATCGTCAATTTCAGTAACAACAGCAGAAATAGTACTAAAAAAAGAAGTTGTATATCCTGAAAACACAGTTCTCTGATAGTTATTGTGTAAAACTATCAGAGAAAAGGAGAGGGCTTCCAATAATATAAAAATTATGGTAAAATGATATTTTAATATCAGTTTGATAATTTCTTTCACAACCTGGAAGTTTATCTGATCAGGAATGAAAACTTATCTACATTTTTCAAAGCAATTCCTGTTCCCCGTGCCACAGCCCGCAATGGATCTTCAGCAATGTGGAAAGGAATGTTCAGTTTATCAGTGAGGCGTTTGTCCAAACCGCGCAACAAAGCACCACCACCTGCCAAATATATACCTTTGTTTACAATATCAGCATACAATTCAGGCGGAGTTTGTTCCAAAGCTCCCAAAATAGCAATTTCAATTTTAGAAATAGATTTTTCCAGACAGTGTGCAATTTCCTGATATGATACTGGCACTTCTACTGGCAGTGAAGTCATTTGATTAGGTCCTTGCACAATAAAATCTGCGGGAGGTTCGTCAAGTTCAGACAGAGCAGAGCCTACATGAATTTTAATTTGCTCAGCAGTCCGTTCGCCTATTCGGATGTTGTGTTGATGACGCATATATTCTTGTATATCGTCAGTCAAGTCGTCCCCGGCAATACGTATAGATTTGTTGCTAACTATACCACCCAAAGATATAACTGCAATTTCAGTAGTACCACCACCTATGTCAACAATCATATTCCCTTCCGGTGCTTCCACATCCAGTCCAATCCCCAGGGCAGCTGCCATAGGTTCATAAATCATGTATACATCGCGTCCGCCGGCATGTTCCGAAGAGTCGCGGACAGCACGAATTTCCACTTCCGTACTTCCGGAAGGTATACATACTACAATCCGCAAAGAAGGAGAGAAGAATTTGCTGTTCACACTTGCCATTTTAATCATACCGCGTAACATTTGTTCTGCAGCATTGAAATCCGCAATTACACCGTCGCGTAACGGACGAATCGTTTTAATATTATCGTGGGTTTTACCTTGCATCTGTCTGGCCTTTTCCCCGATGGCAATCACTTTTTCCGTCTTCCGGTCTATGGCAACGATGGAAGGTTCGTTAACAACCATTTTATCATTACAAATAATAATGGTGTTTGCTGTTCCCAAGTCAACAGCTATATCTTGTGTCAAAAACGAAAATAATCCCATTTTAATAATTTATTATTATAATTTGGCTTAATGTTTAAAATGTCTCATTCCAGTAAAAATCATAGCTATACCATACTTGTCCGCAGCGTCAACAGAGTCTTGGTCTTTCACCGAACCACCCGGCTGGATAATGGCTGTAATTCCGGCATTATGAGCAGCTTCCACACAGTCCGGAAAAGGGAAAAAAGCATCAGACGCCATTACACTTCCTGCGATACGGTCGCCTCCCTGACGAATAGCGTTTTCAAGTGCCCAGATCCGGCTGACCTGTCCTGGACCAACTCCTGTCGTACAAAGGTTTTTGGCTATTGCAATACCGTTGGATTTGGCATGTTTTACTACTTTCCACGCAAATATCAAATCCCTCATTTCAGCTTCCGTAGGCTGGCGTTTGGTGACTACTTTTAATTCTTCTTCGTTTAGTAGCTGAGTATCCAAATCCTGTATTAATAATCCTCCCAATACAGTTTTTGCTTTTTGAGCAAAAGTATTTTTTTCCCCGATATGGTCTAATTGCAATAAACGGATATTCTTTTTCTTTTCAAGAATTTCCAAGGCTTCTCTGGAGAAAGAAGGAGCAACAATTACTTCCAGGAATATTTTTGCCATTTCTGTTGCAGTCTCTGCATCAATTTCCCGGTTTGCTGCAACAATTCCTCCGAAAATAGATACGGGATCGGCTTCATAAGCCCGGCGAAAAGCATCAGCAAGAGTAGGTGCACTGCCAACACCACATGGATTAGCATGCTTTGCAGCAACAATGGTCGGTTCGTCAAACTCTTTCAAAGTTTCCAATGCACCGTCTGTATCTCCGATATTATTATACGACAATTCCTTACCATGCAGTTGAATGGCTCCTGGCAATGTACCTTCCGTTTCTTTCACAGCTGCATAGAAAGCAGCACTTTGATGCGGATTCTCACCATAACGTAAATCCTGTTTTTTCTCATAGGTGAGGGTAATGGTCTTAGGATATTTTATATCCAACCTTTCAGAAAAATAACCGGCAATCAAAGCATCGTAATGGGAGGTATGAATAAAAACCTTAGCTGCCAGCATTTCTTTAGTTGCCTCTGAAGTATCCCCGTTGGTTTTCAGTTCGTTAATTACCAGACTATAATCCTCCGGATCAGTAAGCACTGTCACAAACTTATAATTTTTAGCAGCAGCTCTGATCATTGTCGGACCACCAATATCAATATTCTCTATAATTTCTTCATGTGAAACTCCCGGTTTCAGAATAGTTTGCTTGAAAGGATAGAGGTTGCAAACGACTATGTCAATAGGAGCTATACCCAACTCAGTCATTTGTTTTTTATGATAATCATTGTCACGTATTGCCAGAATACCACCTTCAACATTGGGATGCAGAGTTTTCACTCTACCGTCAAAACATTCGGGGAACTTCGTCAAATCTGAAATATCCGTTACCCGGATACCTTCTGCTTTCAGTTGCTTTGAAGTTCCTCCGGTTGAAATGATTTCCCAGCCCATAGAGTCCAGCACCTTGGCAAAATCTACAATGCCTGTTTTATCAAAAACACTAATTAATGCTCTTTTCATCCGGATTATATTTTTAATTATCACTGAGGCAGAATAGCCTCAGATATTCATTTATTTATACAAAGTCGTAATTTGTCGCAAAGGTATAAAAAAAGCGTATTATTTTTTATATAAAAAAGCAGATAGTGTGTTTTTTTTCCACACCAAACAGTGATTTATTTACTTATAACTGACAATCAGTTTGTTACCTGATTTTACAATCGGATACTCTTTAAGAGGATAGATTTTCTTTTCAGTTCCTTCCGGATAGCCGTACAACAATAAAAATTTAACTCCGCAAACAGGACATTGTGCATAATTTCCCTGGAGCTCTTTTTGAGTCATATAGGAAGTCAAATCTGAACAATTCGTGCAAGTGGCATCATAACATTTAAAATCGGTGTTATTATTGGTATAGATAATAATACCTTGTCCGTTGTATCCCAATGCTTTACCCGTATACGAACTGTTAAAGTAACGGGGGAGTTCTATCCAGTTGTTACTTTCTCCACCCACAGAAAGGTCTATCTGCGTATAGACAGGCACATCCGGTATGACGTGTTTGTCTTTCAATTTTTCCTCTAACTGGTGAGAACATCTGATATTTGTGCCTGAAAAAATGACAACAATAAAAAAAATGATTATTTTTGATTGCATTATTTTGAATTTAGACTACAAATATAATCATATGAACTTAATTACTGCAGATTTCAATTGGATTTCGTTTGCACTGGTCATTATTGCCGGAATTATCGGTATGATTAAATCCAATACCAGGAAATCCGAATGCCCATCCGCTTCTCTTGCCCCAGAATCCTGTGAAGAAGAGGAGATGAAAGAAAAATGTTTTTATGAAGAAGAATGGGAAAAAACAGAGGATATTCAAGTGTTAAAAGCCAATAATTCCTCTGAAGAAATCGTATTGAAAGAAAAAACTCCGGTCTGTTTTCCGGTTGAAGAAGACAAAGAAGAGCATCATTCACAGTTTGACATCCGTCAGGCTATTATCAGCAGTGAAATCCTAAAACGTCCTGAATTTTGAATTTTGCCAGATTTTGCATAAATTCCCAACAAAACCTGAAATTAACGTACTGTTAACAAATATTTCTTTAAAGGGTAAATTAGCTATCAATGACAAACTAAAGTTACAGTTGATAGGCAATTATCAAATCCATGACCTTAGTTTGTCAATCTGAAATCAGGATATAGGTTTGGTTTTTTCTGCCAACCAGCTTGTTTCTTTTGCAGTCAGATAGGGAGATGTTTTTTCAAATACCATCTGGTGATAATTATTCAACCAGTCTTTTTCTTCCTGATTTAACAATTCCGGTAAAATAGCCGAAGTATCAAAATAACAAAGAGTTAATGTTTCAAAACCGTACCACTCTCCGAATTCATTGGAAGCAATGGGTATGCACAGTATCATATTTTCATGCCGTATACCATGCAACCCCTCGCGGTATATGCCTGGTTCATCCGATGTCACCATTCCCGGACAGATAAATTGCTCTTTCAATTCCTGACGAATAGACTGAGGGCCTTCGTGTACATTTAAAAAGAAACCTATTCCATGTCCTGTGCCATGCCCAAAATTACGGAGGGTTTGCCACATAGGCTGACGCGCAATAGCATCTATATTACATCCTCGCGTACCTTTGGGAAAAATACTGCGACTTAAAGCAATCATGCCTTTTAATACAATCGTATAATCTTCTTTTTCTAAAAGAGTAAGTTCTCCCAACGGGACAGTACGAGTGATGTCAGTGGTACCATGTGTATATTGTCCTCCCGAGTCCACCAGATACAAACCTTTGGGTTCCAATACAGAATCGGCTCCCGGAACAGCAGAATAATGGGGAAGAGCTGCATTCATTCCGTAAGCGGAAATATTTTCAAAACTGTTTGATACATAATCTTTGTCTTGTGCCCGTAAAGTGGTGAGTTTTTCAGAAACTATGGTTTCCGTTAATTGGTTGTCGATATTACTCTCGAGCCAATAAAAGAATTTTGTCATAGCAACGCTATCTTTAACACAGGCTTTCCGAAAGCCTTCAATTTCTTCCGGAGTCTTGATGGATTTTGCCAGAATAATAGGTGAAACTACCTCTGTAACAACAAATGATGAAACTATTTTATTATATACTGCAAAATTCAGATTATTAGTATCTGCACAAAACACAGCACCTTTTTCAATTTCATTCAGGAATAAGAAAAGATGATGATAATCTCTGACTTCTATATTTACCTGTCGTAAAGCTTCTTCAACTTCTTTTGTTACTTTAGAACGTTTTACAAACAACCAGGAATTATCCCGACCGACAATTGCATAACAGATTGCTACGGGATTGTACTCAATATCATTACACCGGATATTATACAACCAGGCAATTTCATCCAAAGCACTGAAAACGAAATAATCTGCATTATTTTCAGACAATATACCTTGCACCATTTTAATTTTATCCGATGCTGATTTTCCGGTAGTGTCGGATGAAATTAAAAACAATTTTTCCTCCGGCAAAGCAGGACGGTCGGTCCATATATCACCAATTAATTCATTTTTATCAACTATTTTAATTCCCTTGGGGGCAAGTTTTGCTTGCAAATTTTTCATATCACAGACAGAGGTGCAAAAACTATCCAGACCTATCCGGCTGTTTTCCGGAAGAATGGCAGCCAGCCAATCCGGATAATCTATAGCATCCTGAACTCTTAATTTATGCAATTGGATACCTGTATTTTGCAGCTGTTTTTCAGCCTGAATAAAATAACGGCTGTCGGTCCACAAACCAGCCTCTTCTTTTAATACAACAACAGTACCAAAAGAGCCTGTAAAACCGGAAATCCATTCCCGTTGTTTCCAACCTGCAGGCAGATACTCACTGTTATGAGGATCAGTTCCGGATACAATATATGCATCCAGATTCTCCTTTTCCATTAGTTTTCTTAATGCTGATAATTTTTCATGAACAGTCATAATTCTAATTTTAAATTTGACCAAATATAGTAAGAATTATCAGAAAATATCCGAAAGGCAATATGTTATAATTGTAATATATTGTTTTTTCTAACACATTACACATATAAAAAATATTCCATTGCATATAAATATTTTAAAGTTGTCAACATTAAAATAGCATCTTTGGCTGATAAATTTTAATACAAGGATGTATTTTATTAAAAACCAGTACATTATACTTATTTTGAAAAGAAAAACTTTAATATTTTATTTAAACTTCAAATCTTTAAAGCGGAAAATCAATGGATATAGAGATGCTGTTATTTTATAATATATTAATTTCCAATACTTTATATGTATCTATATAAAGTTTAATTCCAATATAATACGATGTATTTTAAATCTTTATTATGAATTAATATATTAATTATCAGATATTATTATATCAGAATCGCCCGTATAATGCTAATTGGTTGAAAATAAATGGAAAACAAACAGGCCTACGCTTGTGTTACATTTGTAATAAGATATGTATTACAAATGTAATTTGATTATCTCTTGTTTTTGAATTACATTTGTAATCAAAATTATTACAGAATGCAAGAAAGATTCAAGCAGTTATTGGATGAAAAAAATCTGACAGCAACCCGTTTTGCTGCTCTGATTAAAGTGAATGCTTCAGCAATGTCACATATTTTAAATGGTCGTAGTAAACCGGGATTTGATGTACTCGATAAAATAGCACAGGCTTTTCCCGATGTAAACTTAAATTGGTTAATTTCCGGGAAAGGTTCTATTTACAATGTTTCATCCATAGAAAGGACTGACAGTTCTACGAAGAAAAATTTATTTAAACAGAAGGAGGAAACAGAATCCGTTTCTTCAGTTACTGACGATACGGAGGCAAATAAAATTCTACCTCCCGTATCTCCTGAAATTGTAGTTGCAAAAGCAAAACCAATAAAAAGGATTATTTTATTTTTTGAAGACGGAAGTTTTGAAGATTATGAAAAATAAGTTTCATATATCTTCAAAACTTCAATGTTTTATTTCTGACTAAATCTTTTTACCTGTTCTTTTATCAGTTCCTGATCATCAAAATAGTTGATTTTCATAGCCTTCCTTACATTATTTAAAGTATAAGCTGCTGTTTCCCGCGCTATAAAACAGCCTTTTTGCAACATTTCATAAATAGCAGGGACATCTTTTTCAAATTCTTTTCTCTTATTTCGGATGGGTTCTAATTCTTCCTGCATAATTGCATTCAGAAATTTCTTGACCTTAACATCTCCCAAACCACCTCGTTGATAATGCATTTTCAATTCATCCAGATTGGCGTAATCCGGTAAATACCTTTCAAAATGTTCAGCTTTGGAAAAAGCATCTAAATAGGTAAAAACAGTATTTCCAACAATACTTCCCGGATCTTCCACACGCAAATGGTTGGGGTCAGTATACATACTCATTACCTTTTTCTTTAAATCTTCAGTTGTTTCCGAAAGATAGATACAATTATTCAGGGACTTACTCATTTTGGATTTCCCGTCTATTCCCGGTAATCGCAAACAGGCTGCATTATCAGGTAATAAGATTTCCGGTTCCACTAAAGTATCTCCATATATTGCATTGAATTTACGGACAATTTCCCGCGTCTGTTCCAACATTGGTTCTTGATCTTCTCCTACAGGTACTGTCGTTGCTCTGAAAGCAGTAATATCGGAGGCCTGACTGATGGGGTAAGTGAAAAAACCTACCGGAATAGAGGTTTCAAAATTCCTCATTTGGATTTCTGTTTTTACCGTCGGATTTCTCTGTAAACGTGAAACGGTCACCAGATTCATGTAGTAAAAAGCTAATTCACAAAGCTCCGGTATTTGCGACTGAATAAAAATAATGGATTTCTTTGGATCAAGACCACAAGCGAGATAGTCTAAAGCAACTTCTATGACATTCTGTCTGACTTTTTCCGGGTTTTCTGCATTATCTGTCAATGCTTGCGCATCGGCAATCATAATGAACACTTTTTCATATATTCCGGAATTTTGTAATTCAACTCTTTGTTTTAAAGACCCCACGTAATGTCCGATGTGAAGTCTGCCGGTAGGACGGTCGGCTGTTAATATGATTTTTTCTTTATCCATCGTTTCTTATATTAATCCTATAATTTCTTTCACTGATTTAAATCCGTTTTCGTTCAGGTAGGCATTTATACCATCCCTGATTTTTAAGGTAATTGCCGGGTCGATAAAATTTGCAGTACCTACTTGAATAGCAGAAGCTCCGGCCAGTAGGAACTCTATTGCGTCCATCGCATTCATGATTCCTCCAAGACCGATTACCGGAATTTTTACAACTTGGGCCACTTGCCAAACCATCCGCAAAGCAATGGGTTTTACACATGCACCACTCAAACCTCCGGTAACAGTGCTTAAAACAGGTTTTCGTTTCCTGGCATCAATGGCCATTCCCAGTAAAGTATTGATTAAAGAAACGGAGTCGGCACCTTCGGTTTCAACTGCCAGTGCTATTTCCTGAATATTGGTAACATTAGGAGAGAGCTTCACCATCAGATGTTTATGATAAACTTTCCTCACTGCTTTTACCACTTCCGCTGCCGAAATACAACTTGTACCAAAGGCCATTCCACCTTCTTTTACATTCGGACAGGAAATATTCAGTTCAATACCAGGAATATGTTCCAATTCATTTATCTTTTCTGCTGTAGCTGCATAATCGGATATAGTTGACCCGGAAACATTTACCAGAATATTCGTCTTTACAGATTGAATCCGGGGATAAATATGCTCAATAAAATAATCTACTCCCTTATTTTGCAGACCAACCGCATTTAACATTCCCGACGAAGTCTCGGCCATACGAGGATAAGGATTACCTTCCCGGGGGTTTAGTGTTGTACCTTTTACAATGAATCCACCCAAACATTCCAAGTCGATAAAATCTTGAAATTCAATACCATATCCGAATGTACCTGAAGCAGTCAGAACCGGATTCTGAAGTTCTAACCCATGATTAAGGTTTATATTTAAATCTGCCATTTTAAATCATTTATATTGAATACCGGACCATCTGTACATACACATTTGTGACCTTCCCGGGTATCACTGACACAACACAAACATGCACCAATACCACAAGCCATCATGTTTTCCAAAGAAACCTCACAATCAATACCATTAGCATATGCATATTGAGCAATTGCTTTCATCATAGGAGAGGGACCACAACAGAAAATATGGTCGAAATGCTCTTTTAATACCGGATGTTGAGTTGGATAGCCTTTTTCTCCATAAGAGCCGTCTTCAGTTGTATAGTATACTATAGCATATTTTTCAAATTCATCTTTTAATACAATGTCTTTTTCAGAACGAGTACCGATTAACACTACCGGTTGCATTCCTTTTGCTTTCAACTCTTTGGCCAGATGCAGCAAAGGAGCCACACCAACGCCACCGCCAACCAATATACAGCGTCCGCTCTGAGGCTGAGTAAACCAATTACCTAAGGGTAATATAACATTCAACTTGTCTTCCGGTCTTAGAGTTGCCAATTTTCTTGTGCCTTCTCCTGCTATTTTTATCATTAAATGGAGTAATCCTTTCTCAGGCTCTACATTATGAACAGAAATAGGGCGGCGCAGGAAAGTAGACACGGAACCTTCTACTTTTACATTCACAAATTGACCAGCTTTGATTTCCGGTAACTCCGGAGAATAAAGCACCAATAAGAAGGTATCCGCATTCAGAGTCCGGTTTTCCTTTACGGTAAAATCAATAATTTTTTTCATTCCAAATTTGTATTAATCTCTTTTTAGTTTTTGAACTAAATAACGACCTGTATAAGAGCCGGGACATTTTATCAGTTCTTCCGGAGTTCCGGTAAAAACAACAGAACCACCGTTTTTACCGCCTTCAGGCCCTAGGTCTATTACATAGTCTGCACATTTAATAACATCCATATTGTGTTCTATTATCAGGACAGAATGACCTCTTTCAATTAAAGCATTCAATGATGCCATTAATTTGTGAATATCGTGGAAATGCAAACCTGTAGTAGGTTCATCAAATACAAAAAGCGTAGGTTCCGCATTTTCACGGCTTAAATGATAAGCCAGTTTAACTCGCTGACTTTCTCCGCCGCTCAGAGTACTGGATGGTTGGCCCAACTTAACATATCCTAATCCGACATCTACCAGTTTCTGAAGCTTATCCATAATGGAGCGTTCGCAATGTCCGTTGCTTTCAGAGAAAAATTCCAATGCCTGATTAACTGTCATTTCCAGAATATCATAAATGTTTTTCTCCCGGTACAGAACTTCCAGTACATCATCTTTAAAACGCCGGCCTTTACAATGTTCACATTCCAGATAAACATCAGCCATAAATTGCATTTCAACTTTAATAATTCCTTCTCCCTGACATTCTTCGCAGCGTCCGCCCGGAACATTAAATGAAAAATGGGAGGGTTTGAATCCTTGTAATTTAGCTGCTTGTGTATCTGAAAAAATCTTCCGAATATCATCCCAGGCTTTTAGATACGTCACAGGATTAGAGCGGGTAGACTTTCCAATCGGATTTTGGTCAATAAATTCCACCCCGGTGATTATCTTCATGTCTCCGGTCAGTTTGTCATAACTACCAGTCCGGTCTGAATAATCTCCGTAAAATTTTTTCAGTGCGGGCACTAAAATTGTCTTAATTAAAGTACTTTTACCAGACCCACTTACACCTGTTACCGCCGTCATTACCTGAAGTGGAAAATCTACGGTGATATTTTTAAGGTTGTTCTCTGTTGCACCAGAAATTGTTATTTTCTTTTTCCAGTGACGTCTGGCTGCAGGCACCTCAATAGTCCGCTTCCCATATATATAATCAGATGTTAAAGTATCAGCAAGCTTCAATTGATTCATATCTCCCTGAAATACTACTTTTCCGCCTAATCTGCCGGCCTGGGGGCCAATATCAATCACTTCGTCGGCAGCTTTGATAATATCTTCATCGTGTTCCACTACAATGACTGTATTTCCCAAATTCCTTAATTTTTTCAACACCCGAATCAATTGTTCTGTATCCCGGGAATGTAATCCGATACTCGGCTCGTCCAGAATATACAGAGAGCCAACCAAAGCAGACCCCAGGGAAGTTGCCAGATTGATACGTTGCGATTCACCACCGGATAAAGAAGAAGAAAGGCGATTCAGTGTCAGATAGCCTAAACCTACTTCCAATAAAAACTCTAACCGATTCCGGATATCCGGCAAAATTCTCTCAGCAACTTTATTTTGTTCCGGAGTCAGTGTCAGATGATTGAAAAAATCTTTCAACTCAGACACCGGCATTTCCACCAATTCAGGCACTGACTTTCCCCCAAGTTTTACATAAGAAGCCTCTTGTTTCAATCGTGTTCCATGACAATCCGGACATTTAGTCTTTCCAGTATACCTGGCAATCATTACACGGTTCTGTATTTTATATTTTTTACTGTCCAAATACCTGAAAAAATCATAAATTCCTCCGAAATGCGAACAACCATTCCATAATAGGTCTTTTTCAACCGCATTCAATTCATAATAAGGTTTGTGTACAGGAAAGTTTACCTTATGGGAGTTACGGAGTAATTCTTGTTTCCATTCACTCATTTTTTCTCCCCGCCAACACATGACCGCATCCTCATACACACTAAGCGACTTATTAGGTATTACAAGATCCTCGTCAATACCCAACACCCGACCGTAACCTTCACATTTGGGACAGGCACCGATAGGGGAATTAAAACTGAACATATTTACAGAAGGAACCGTAAAAACCAAACCGTCAGCTTCAAACCTGTTGGAAAAAGAACGAAACTTGCCCTCTATCTCCACAAAACATTCACCTTTCCCTTCATAAAGAGCAGTTTCAACAGATTCAGATATTCTGGAAACTGTATCCCGTTCATTACTGATACTAATCCGGTCTATTACCAGATACACTTCGCTTGTTTTTGGTATAACCTGATTTTCATGTAACACGTCCTCAATCCGGTAAAATTCCTGATTTACTTTTATCCGGATAAATCCCTGACTCAACATTAATTTCAAAGTCTCTGTCTCACTTATGTTTTCAGGACGGGCAAGAATAAGGGCTGTTTTACCGGGATATTCCAGCATGTAATGAACAACATCATCCACCTGGTCTCTTTTGACTTCCTGACCTGAGACAGGAGATATTGTTTGTCCGGCCCGGGCATACAACAACTTAATATAGTCGTAGATTTCTGTTGAAGTCCCGACAGTCGAACGGGGATTTGAAGTATTTACTTTCTGTTCTATAGCGACGGCAGGAGGGATGCCTTTGATATAGTCGCATTCAGGCTTGTTCAAGCGTCCCAGAAACTGTCTTGCATAAGCAGATAAACTCTCTACATACCGGCGTTGGCCTTCGGCATATAAAGTATCGAATGCCAAAGACGATTTTCCGCTACCTGACACACCGGTAATGACAATCAGTTTATTTAATCCGATTCTCAGATCAATATTTTTCAGATTGTGTACCCGGACTCCCTTCAAATCAATACATTGTTCATTCATAATCACATTTTCATCTTATGTAACGCTGTAAGTTTATCCTTATGCAAAGATAAGGAAAAGTTACAATCAGAAAAAATAAAAGCACCCTTCACAGGATGCTTTTAAACGTTTGGAATATGTTTGGAAATACGTTTATAGTCCGTTAGACTTTTGTTAATTATTCAGAAACTACGTCAAACTGAACATCAACTTTCACTTCACGATGAAGTTTGATAACAGCAGTATAAGTTCCTATTTCTTTAATTTCTTTCAACATAATTTTCTTTCTGTCAATATCAAATCCCTGAGCAGTCAAAGCTTCTGAAATCATGATATTATTTACAGAACCGAAAATTTTACCTGTGCTGCTGGTCTTGGCACCTATCGTTAATTTGATTTCGGCCAATTTAGCTGCTAATTCTTCAGCTTCTGCTTTTAATTTAGCTTCTTTGTGAGCACGCTGTTTGATATTTTCAGCTACAACCTTTTTTGCGGATTCGGTAGCCAAAATAGCATATCCCTGAGGAATCAGGTAATTACGGCCATATCCGGGTTTTACATTGATAATGTCATCTTTATGACCCAGATTTGCAATATCTGTCAATAATATAATCTGCATTTTGTGTCCTCCTTTTAATTATTTCATCAAATCGGTTACATAGGGCAACAAAGCAAGATGTCTTGCTCTTTTTACAGCAGTCGCAACTTTTCTCTGATATTTCACAGATGTTCCGGTAATCCTTCTGGGAAGAATTTTACCTTGTTCGTTCAAGAATTTCTTTAAAAATTCAGGGTCCTTGTAATCAATAAATTTGATTCTTGCTTTTCTGAAACGGCAGTATTTTTTCTTTTTAACATCCACCGTAGGGGGGGTCAAATATCTGATTTCACTTTCGTTCTGTGCCATAGCTTATTTCTCCTCTTGTTTAGCTGCGTATTTACTTCTTCTTTTTAAAGTATACTCATAAGCATACTTGTCTAATCTAAACGTTAAAAAACGAATAACTCTTTCGTCACGTCTGTAGGCAGTTTCCAGTTTGTCTACTAACGAACCTTCTGCTTCAAACTGCAACAAATGATAAAATCCGGTCGTCTTTTTCTGGATCGGATAAGCCAACTTGCGAAGTCCCCAAGCTTCCTCATGTTCAATCGTACCACCATTATCGGTGATGGTGCTCTTGAATTTTTCTACCGCTTCCTTTATCTGCTGCTCAGATAAAACGGGAGTTGTAATGAAAACGGTCTCGTAATGATTCAACATAATTAATTGATTATTAGTATAAAAATAATTTATCGGGCGCAAAGGTATGATTTTCTGATGAAATTACAAACAAATGAAACGGATAAATTTGTATTCACTATATTATTCATTAATTTTTAATAAATTCTCATTCGGTTTAATGCCTGGTGATACTCAGCAGCATGCCGGTTATGTTCCCTCAGGGTACGAGAAAAATAATGTGTGCCGGAAAAGTCACTTTTAGCACAAAAAAACATATAACCATGGCGTTTATAATTTAAGACGGCATCAACAACTTGAATAGAAGGCATCCGGACCGGACCAGGAGGGAGGCCAGTATGCTTATAAGTGTTATAAGGAGAGTCTGTCTCCATATGTTTGGTCAGAATACGTTTTAAAGTAAAATCACCCAATGCATATTTTAAAGTGGGACAAGCCTCCAGTTTCCATCCTTTTTTTAAACGGTTGATATAAACGCCTGCGATGACAGGATATTCTTCTGGTTGATTGGTCTCTTCTTCCACAATAGAGGCTATTATAATAATATCCATGGGAGAGAAGCCTGCTTTTTGTGCTTTAGCCTGACGGTCAGTATTCCAAAATTTTAAGTATTCCGCATTCATCCGTTTGATAAAATCTTCTGTTTTAGGATGCCAGAAAAACTGGTAAGTATTGGGAATAAACATGCCCATAAAATTTTCCGGGGTGAACTTCCATTTTTCTACGTATGCCGGATCCCGGGCTAAATTCATAAACTCAGCAGAATCAACTGCGAGCTGTCGGGAAAGTACTCCGGCAAAATCTGTCATAGTCCGGATATTATTGAAGATAAAATGAACCGGTTCCTGACGCCCGGAACGGAGTAAATTAACCAATTGATTATTATTCATTCCGTTTTTAATCTTATAACGTCCGGCTTTTATCCCAGCAGGATATTTTTTTAGCTCTGCTACTTTCCGAAAAGTATATGTATTTTGAATATAACCTTTACTTTCCAGAATCCGGACCACCGATTCGAAAGAATTGCCTGGTTGTATAAAAATAATTCCGTCATCGGCAACGATGGTATTGGACTGCTGTACAAAGTGATAATACGTTGTAAAACAAGCAGTCATTCCGGCCAGCAAAACAATCATTAAAATAATCCATCCTTTTTTCTTCATGTATCAACATTTTCATACGCAATTCCGGAGTCATTCCTCATTCCGGAAATACAACATATAATAATTCATATCTTTGTCCGGGTCATAACCTTTCCGGATATATTTTTTCTCACCATGAATATACACGTGAAAGTTCTTATCAAGCTTCAACACATGCTTAAAGTATTTTTTTTCGTCTTTCACCGCATAATCTGAGACATTAAATTCATCCGGTAACTCTACTTTATTATCTGTCTCGTATTGATATTTAAAATTCTCAAAGGCATTTATAACTTCTGGTTCCTGAACAACTTCCTGCTTAAAACGATCTTCAGAGAAGACATCTGTATTCTTGAAAAAGTTAAGAGAACGGTTTAACATATCTATCTGGTCGGCCCTGGGAACATCATTTTCCTGATTGTATATGTCTTTCACAAAATTTTTACAGAGCTCCAGATAATTGGCAGTCTGGAAATAACTATCACTGCTGGGTTCCAGACCAAGAAAATCAGTTGTCCAGTATACCGCTTCTTTTGTATTTGTTTTATCCAGTATACACACTTTATAACCATTTTCCGGATTCACATTGAAAACAATACAGGCTTTATCCAGTTTTTTGATGTTAATTCCTGATTCCCCAACCAACTGATATGTATTTTGATTCTGTATAATTTTAAGGAAGGTATCTTTAGTTTCTGACTTAAAAATACCAATTGCATCACAAACTCCTTCTTCTATATTACAATTCCGGAAATATACAATGTACAATTCTCCCGATTTGATATTCGGATTATTGGATTGCTCATACAAATGGTTTGCAATCTCCACAGATTGCTGGTAAAATTCGGTTTCAGCATTGAAAATTGAAGTTACCGAAGCATAGACAGGATTATTCATATATTCATCCTCATAAGGCAGAAAATGATAATAGGCATCCTTTTTAAAAGCAGACAAAAAGTAACTCTTCAATAAATTCAATACATCAGCATCATCCGGTAAAAAACAATTATCAGAAAGGGTAAGGATGCCACCCTCAAATTTATTACCCACATTGTGAATGACAATATCCGATATTTCACAGTTCTCAAAATTGATCATATTCAAGTTTTATTAAATGACTAGAATCTGAATTTTATTCCCAAATTTAGATTTTCTTTAAATTGGAATTTCCGGGAATAATTTTCATCGTAAATGGTTTCCGTATAGATAGAAGCCGACATAAAATAATTAATTTTAAAATTCAGTGTCATCTTCCAATTGGCTGTTAAAGGAATCCGTTTTTTTTCCTCATCATCTTTTCCCCAATTCAGGAATCTGTCTTTTTTCTCATAACTCATGAAAACCTTCAATTCATTATTGATGCTCATGATTTTAAACAGATTATTTACCTTACTGATTAAATTCAACTGGGCACCGGCTTCACGTTTGAATCTTTTTCCTTCTTCTGAAATTCCATACCGGCCAGCACTGATTTTTGCCGTATCGCGGACAAAATTCCATTTACCGGCTATCGGAGAGATAACCAGTGAAAAGTTATTGTTTGGTTTGTAATCCATACCTAAAGATAATGTAAAATATCCGGGACTCATAAAATTAGCCACTAATTTTCGTTCGGCATCTTTAGGATATTCATATGAATTAAACAGCTGAGTCAACATATTGAACTGAGCTGTATAAAACCAGTGATTGAAAGCCTTTTGTCCAAGTTTGGAGTTCATTTCAAAACGATCCTCATTTTTCCGGATATCCTCGTCTCCGTTTTTCATAAATCCGAAACGATAATGCACCCAATTTTCCCAACTTGTTTTATGGCGGTTGTAATTCCAGTAATAACGCAAATTACTTAATAAAGATAAAGAATTTTCACCTCCACTGGCCCAATTAGCTAACTTACCCTGACTCATTGCTATTTCCACTTCTGAATAATAGGTCCAATATCTGCGGGATAATTCACCAATTCTTACCGGAACAATAACAGTATATTCTTTTCCAATATCATTTTTTAAGGTTCCGGGCACATTTATTCTTTCGTTAACAACTCCTACGGTTTGATGTACATCTTGATCGACATAAATTTTTAACCGGTTTCCTGCGGGAAGAATTTGTATCCATGTTCCAATCGTATCACCCGATTTATTACCGGCCCAGAAACGGTAATATGATGTTCTTCCATTATTCAGCCAAAAACGAATGGAATTATCAGCCAAATTCATCACTTCCATAAATACCGAGTCCCGGCTGGCATTACGTATCCAGATATAATCGGAATCATTACGGACATAATTGACAAAAGTCTGTAAATCCGTATTCAGGTATTCATCATAATCTCCGGTCAACAAATGTTCATTATTTTTATAAAATTCCACACTATCCCATGATATATACTCCTGAAGTGTTTGCAGGGCCTGTTCCTGACTGGCCATATTCCGGTCCGTATATTTTTTCAAATAATCGATAATATGTTTTAAACGCTCATCTTCAGCATATTTTAATAATGAATGAAGTGCATCATTGACTTTAGGGTCATCAAAACTTTCATGTTTCAGATTTTGTATAGCGTAACGTACCCCGGGATTCTCGATTATACTATTATCTAATCGGTTAAAATATAAGCGGGTAGGGAGGACCGGTCCTGTATAAATCCTTTCCTTTACTGGTTCATCCGGAAGCTTTACAGGCTCAATGCCCCATAATGCGGACTCAGAATACTGAGCTGAAACGAAATTTATGCTCAAAAGATATATCAAAAAGATAAAAATATATCTCATAATCAATTTATTTGAAAGGAGAATCCGGTTCTTTTGCCATATGGGAATAGCTCAGTTTGTCTACGAGTCCCGGCAACCATTTGCTGAGAAAAACAGCTAACTTTCCTTCAATAAAGGTCATTATAATTTCTCTTTTCCTTTTTCGGATTCCTTTCACAATAATAGAAGCACAGCGTTCAGCAGACATCATATGATTCTCATCGCGCGGGCTTTCACCTTGTTGGCGACCGGCAGCATTCAAAGCCTTTTTGCGAATATCAGAAGCTGTAAAACCCGGAGCTGCAATCAATACATGTAAACCTTTTTTTCTGGTTTCAATACGCACAGTGTTCAAAAAACCACGAATAGCAAACTTACTGGCAGCATAACCCGTGCGTCCGGGTAAGCCAATAAAACCGGCTATGGATATAATTCCGACCAGACTACCTTTGGATTGTATCAAATAGGGAAGAGCATATTTCGTACAATACACCGTTCCCCAAAAGTTAACGTCCATTACTTTATGAAGTACTCCGATGTCCAAGTCCTCCAAAAGAGCACGCATTGAAATGCCGGCATTGTTGATTAAAACATCAATACGCCCGAAATGCCCAACAGTTTGTTCTATCAGTTCTTTACAAGCCAATTCTTTAGTTACATCCGTGCGTACAGGCAATATATCTGTTCCGTTTTTCTTTAAATCCTGTTCAATGTTCAACAATTCCTCAATATTCCTGGAAGCTATTGCTATTTTGGCACCTCGACGTGCCAATTCATAAACTAAAGCTTTGCCAATCCCCGAAGATGCACCAGTAACAATAACAACTTTATCCCGCATAATAAATTCTGTTAGAAAAATTATTTTTGACAAAGATAATAATTTTAATGTGCAAATATATCAATTACCAATTTGTAGCTTATTTTTGTACATTATTCTATGTCGGATATAATGTCCTATAATTTATATTATGATAAATAATATATTTTTAAAAAAAGGGAGAGTGGCACATCTCCCTTTTTAAACTCATTTCATTTCGGTGAGTTTTGCCTGCATCTCTTCATATTTTTTCAAATATTGAGAATCCCTGTTTCTTAATTTATAATACAATGCTTTCAAAACCTGCATCGCATTTATATCACCAGGTTTTAAGTCCAGACATTTTTCAAAATCCGGAATAAGCAATTCATAACTCTTGTAAACGTTTTCTATCTCTTTGTTATATTCATTGACATCGACGATATTGTTTACTTTTTCAGCATATGCATTCACTTCCTCCAATTTGAAGTTGCTTAGCATAATCTGGGAATAAAAATCTTTGGGATCAAGTTCCAATGTTTTTTCGAACATTTCTTTTGCTTTATCCTGTTGTTTCGTTTTTTCGTACAAAGTTCCCTTAGCCCTGTAAAATGAAGCATTGTTCGGATCTTGCTTAATCGCCGCATCCAGATAAACCTCTGCTTTTTCGGATTCTCCGCTATTCAGATAATAGTTAATCAATTCTACCAACATATAAGAATTATCCGGAAAAAGCTCGTAACCTTTGTGCAAATAAGTTATAGCTTCTTCTTCTTTTCCTTGTTCTTTCAAGACATTGGCCAGCATCGCATAAGCTCTTGCCGGTTCATAATTCAATTTCAGAGTTTCTTTATAATATTTTTCTGCTTCCGGAAAATCACCTGCTTTCTGAGCTGCAACGGCAGTATTAAAAATAACAGCAGTATCCGTTTTTGCCGGTTGTTCCAAAGTCATAACCGGAGAATTTTCAATCTCCAATACCCGTTTAAAAGCAATTAAAGCCCCTTTAAAGTCTTCTTTATTGTATCTATCAACAGCCTGATTGGTATAATCAATAACCAAATTTCTATACTGGGTTTCCAGTTTCTTTCCATATTTCTTTTTAACATCCAGTTCTATTACTTTCTGATAAGCTTCCCAAGCTTTGTCCAAAGCATTAGGATCTAATTTTTTATAGTCGGCTACCGGACTTTCAAAAATAGCCTGATAAATCTGGCCTTTAACGAAATAAGCTTTATCATAATTTACACAAGCTTCGTGAGCAATTGCTTCGTCAACCAACTCTTTGGCCTTGTCTAATTTCCCTGAAGTAAAATAGCTGGTTGCCTGAGTCAATTTTCCTTTCTGTGCAAACGCAACAGTTGCACAAACAAGTAAAATCAGAATAAAGGATAGTTTTTTCATACGTATAATTATTTAATTATTGTTTTTCCACATAAATTAACGTGTCCTGAATTATTTTTGTTAGCTTTCACTATTATTTTCTCCAACTTCTTCTTCCCCCTTCTCTCCCGTTTCTCCATTGTTTTCTTCTTCTTTAGAAGCAGAAACTTTAGCAACTGCTGCAATGGAATCGTCGTTTCTCAGATTAATTAATTTCACTCCCTGAGTATTCCGGCCCATTACCCTCAATTCAGAAACTTCCAACCGGATAGTCAATCCAGAACGATTGATTATCATAAGATTATCCTCGTCTGTTACATCAATCAACGCAATCAGATTTCCGGTTTTATCTGTCATATTAATGGTCTTAACGCCTTTACCTCCCCGGTTGGTAATCCGGTAATCCTCAATAGCCGAACGTTTACCAAAACCATTTTCAGAAACCACCAAAATATTAGCATTAGCCGGTTCCACACAAACCATACCAATCGCTTCATCCCCTTCTTCCATCCAGATACCACGTACTCCTGATGCAGTACGTCCCATAGGCCGGACTTTATTTTCCGGAAAACGAATGGCTTTACCGGACTTCACTGCTATCATTATGTCATTTTCACCATTTGTCAATTTAGCTTCCAGTAATTGGTCACCTTCCTTGATTGTAATAGCATTCACTCCATTCTGACGAGGACGGGAATAAGCTTCCAATGTAGTCTTTTTGATAATTCCTTTCTTTGTGCACAATACAATATAGTTGCTATTTATATAATCGTCATCTTTCAAAGAAAGCAAATTAATATAAGCTTTTACTTTATCATCAGGTTCTATATTCAGCAGATTTTGGATTGCACGCCCCTTGGACTGCTTCGTTCCTTCCGGAATATCATATACTTTCAACCAGAAACATTTTCCTTTTTCCGTAAAGAAAAGCATCGTATTATGCATTGTAGCCATAATCATATGTTCCAGGAAATCTTCGTCCCGCGTTGCCGAGCCTTTGGAACCTACCCCGCCTCTATTTTGCACTTTGTATTCTGACAAGGGAGTACGTTTGATATAACCCATATGTGAAATAGTAATTACCATTTCCTCGTCTGCATAAAAATCTTCCGGATTAAATTCCTCCGAAGCATATACAATATCTGTTCTGCGTTCATCTCCGTATTGAGCCTTTACTGCCAGCAGCTCATTTTTTATAATTTCCATCCGTAATTCAACCCGTGCCAATACATCATTCAGATGAGCTATTAATTTCTCAATCTCTTCATATTCGGCCCTCAGTTTTTCCTGTTCCAATCCTGTTAATTGGCCCAAACGCATCGCAACAATGGCTGCAGCTTGTCTGTCAGTCAGGCTGAAACGTTCCATTAAGGCACTTTGTGCTTCTACAGGATTTTTAGAAGCACGTATCAACCGGATTACTTCGTCAATATGGTCAGAAGCAATAATCAAGCCTTCCAGTATATGAGCTCTTTCCTCGGCCTTACGTAATTCAAACTGGGTACGGCGAATCACGACCTCATGCCTGTGCTCCACAAAATAACGGATAATATCTTTCAGATTCAGTAACTTCGGTCGTCCATGCACCAAAGCCACATTGTTAACTCCGAAAGAAGATTGTAAAGCCGTATGTTTTAATAAGGTATTAAGTACAACATTAGAAATGGCGTCTTTCTTCACATCAATAACGATACGCATACCTTCCCGGTCAGACTCGTCATTGATGTTTGAAATTCCCTCAATCTTTTTCTCATTAATCAAATCAGCAATCCTGGAAATCAGTTCGGCTTTATTTACCATGTAGGGAATTTCATGCACAATAATTTTCTCACGTCCATTAGGCATTACTTCCACCGAAGTCTTGGAACGGATTACGACACGTCCCTTACCAGTCAGGTAAGAATCCCGGACCCCGCTATATCCATAAATTGTCCCTCCTGTCGGAAAATCAGGAGCTTTGATGATTTTTATTAATTCTTCAATGTCAATGGCATTATTATCAATATATGCACAAATGGCATCTATAGTGTCCCCGATATTATGAGGTGCCATATTAGTTGCCATTCCGACTGCAATACCTTGTGCACCATTAACCAATAAATAAGGTATCCGGGTCGGAAGTACACTAGGTTCTTTCAGCGAACCGTCAAAGTTGTCCACCATATCGACAGTATCCTTGTCGATATCTATCAACATATCTTCAGTAATCTTAGCCATACGGGCTTCTGTATAACGCATAGCAGCCGGACTGTCACCGTCAACAGAACCAAAATTACCCTGACCATCAACCAAAGGATAACGCAAAGACCACTCCTGAGCCATACGTACCATAGCCATGTATACAGAACTATCGCCGTGAGGATGATATTTACCCAATACTTCTCCTACGATTCTGGCTGATTTCTTAAAAGGTTTTCCGGAAGTCAAGCCCAATTCGTCCATACCAAACAACACACGTCTGTGGACCGGTTTCAGACCATCACGCACATCCGGCAAAGCCCGTGAAACAATCACTGACATTGAGTAATCAATGTAGGATGATTTCATCTCCTCCTCAATATTGATTTTAATAATTTTTTCTCCGCTGTTTTCCATCTATATTAAAATTACTGTTTACCACTGTAATATCAGAGAGTTATATACATACCCCTCTTTTTCACAAAAAACACACAAATGTAATAAATTCAAACGATTTGGAAAGAAATTCTTCTTCTTTTTTAACCCTCCGGAATCTCCGTAGTAAAGGTATCGTATGCTAATTTTACATTTAGGGGTAATTCTTTCGCTACTTCTGAAGCCAGGCCCATTTGATGACCGATATGGGTAAGAAAAGCCTGTTTAGGTCCCAACTGTTTTATGATAGCAAGTGCTTCTGTCAAATTAAAATGTGAAAGGTGATTTTCTTTGCGAAGAGCATTGATAACCAGATATTCCACTCCCTTCAGTAACTTTATGGAAGTTTCAGGAATAGTCTTTGCATCGGTTATATAAGCAAAATTACCAATCCTGAATCCTAATACGGGCATCTTATAATGCATAACCGGGACAGGAGTAATTAAAATATCGTCTATATAGAAAGGAGTCCCGTCCAGAACGTGATAATTGATTTCGGGAACACCAGGATAGCGGAAAGCCGTAAAAGCATACGAAAAATCTTTATAAACACCTTCCCGGGTTTCTTCATTTCCATATACATCAACACTTCCTTGTTTCACCCAATTGAATGCCCTGACATCGTCCAGTCCCCCGATGTGATCTTTATGAGCATGGGTCAATAAAATAGCACGGATATTTTTAACCTTGCTTCTTAACATCTGATATCTGAAATCAGGCCCGGCATCTATAACCAACACCTCTCCGCCGATTTCTAACATTGCAGACGCCCTTAACCGTTTGTCATGTGTATCTGTTGACTGACAAACCGGACAATCACAGGCAATCACAGGAATTCCCTGAGATGTACCGCTTCCCAAAATTGTTAATTTCATACAAACTCAAATTGTCTTCACAAAGATAGCACATATTGCAAAAATAGATGTACCTTTGGATGGAAAATAAAAGTTATTATAATTCATGGGAAAGTTATTTTTATTACCTAATACCCTGGGAGAAACCCAGATTAATGAAATAATTCCTTCCGAAGTAATATCACGTATCCGGTTGTTGAAAGTATTTGCCTGTGAAAACTCCAAAAATACCCGCCGCTATTTAAAAAAAATAGATAAGAACAGAGCATTGGATGAGCTCACTTTTTTAGAATTGAATGAACATTCTGAGCGTAAAGATATCGAATTATGCCTTACTTACCTGGAAAAGGAGGATGTTGGTATTATTTCCGAAGCCGGGTGTCCCGGGATTGCCGATCCCGGTGCTGAATTGGTTGCGTTGGCACACCAACACCAATATCCGGTTGTTCCTCTGGTAGGTCCGTCCTCCATTTTACTGGCACTCATTTCCTCCGGATTTAACGGACAAAATTTCTCTTTTAACGGTTATCTGCCAGTTAAAAACAATGAACGTAGCCGCGCACTGAAAAATTACGAACGACAATCTGTGACTGAAAACCGTACTCAAATATTTATAGAAACCCCCTACCGGAACCAGAAACTATTTGAAGAAATGCTTCAGATTCTAAACCCTAAAACTTATCTTGCAATAGCTTGTGATATTACTACAGAAAATGAGTACATTAAAACAATGAGTATTCAGGAATGGAAAAAACAAAAACCGGAAATACACAAGCGACCGGCTATTTTTCTGCTCTATGCCAAATAAAATAGCCGTCTTGCTTATGTGTTCAAGGGTTATGTATAAAAAAATAAACACTATACGGTGATTGAAATCACTGATTATTGGATAATAAAATACTTGAGGATTATTATATGGAGACCAAACATTATTCGGGATTAACTGAAATACAAGTAGAAGAAAGCCGCCAAAAATATGGAGAAAATATTTTAACTCCTCCTCCCCAGCCCCCCCTCTGGAAACTTTTTCTGGAAAAATTCAAAGACCCTATCATCCGGATTCTATTGGTTGCAGCTACATTATCCCTGATTATATCTGTTATACACCATGAATATGCAGAAACTATCGGCATATTTGCAGCCATTCTTTTAGCCACAGGAGTAGGCTTTTGGTTTGAGATGGATGCCAACAAAAAGTTTGAATTATTGAATCAGGTGAATAATGATGTACGCATAAAAACTCTTCGTAATGGCAATATTCATGAAATTGCAAAAAAAGAAGTTGTTGTCGGAGACATCATTGTTCTGGAAATCGGAGAAGAAGTGCCTGCTGACGGGGAATTACTGGAAGCAATCTCTTTGCAGGTAAATGAATCTACCTTAACCGGAGAACCGGTAATGGACAAAACCACCAATCCGGTTGAGTTTGACAGGGATGCGACTTATCCTTCCAATAAAATCATGCGTGGCACCACTATTGTAAATGGCCACTGTATTTATAAAGTAGAAAAAGTTGGTGATGCCACTGAATTTGGTAAAGTAGCACGGAAATCCACAGAAATCAATAACGATAAAACTCCTTTGAGCAAACAATTGGAACGTCTGGCTCATTTTATCAGTATTATTGGATTCATTGCCGCTGGCATCACTTTTATAAGTTTACTTCTGAAGGACATCATTTCCGGAACCTTAACCTGGAATAATTTGCTCACTCTTGAAACGGCCAGCCATATTTTGCAGTATTTTATGCTGGCAGTCACCTTAATTGTGGTGGCAGTCCCCGAAGGTTTACCGATGAGTGTTACATTAAGCCTTGCATTAAGCATGCGCAAGATGCTGAAAACAAATAACCTGGTCCGCAAAATGCATGCTTGCGAAACAATGGGAGCAACCACAGTGATTTGTACTGATAAAACAGGCACTCTGACTCAGAATCAAATGCAAGTTTATCAGACTAATTTCTATAGTCTGCCGAATCAGATACTTGCCGGTAACAAATCCGGAGCCTTAATCTACGAAGGAATCTCCGTCAATTCTACAGCTTATCTGGATTACGGAGAAAATGGGAAAATAAAAACATTAGGCAACCCCACCGAAGCTGCTTTATTACTTTGGCTTCACAAACAGGGATTTAACTATATGGATGCCCGGAAAAATACAGAAATTCTTGAACAACTTACTTTTTCCACTGAACGGAAGTTCATGGCTACTCTTGTGCGTTCGTCATTAAATAATCAGATTATCCTGTACGTGAAAGGAGCACCGGAGATTGTACTTTCCAAATGCAAACAAGTACTTACTTCACAAGGAATTGTTTCCGGAACAGCTTTCCGGCCTGATATTGAAAAACAGTTATTGGATTACCAAAATCAGGCCATGCGTACCCTTGGTTTTGCTTATAAAATTCTGGAAAATAATCAATATGACCAGATAGAAACATTATTGGCCGGAGATTTAACGTTCGTGGGCATTGCAGCTATATCCGACCCGGTACGTCCCGATGTACCGGCGGCTGTCAAAAAGTGCCTGAAAGCAGGGATTGACGTAAAAATCGTTACAGGCGACACTCCGGCTACTGCTCGTGAAATCGGACGTCAAATCGGTATATGGAATGCCTCGGATTCAAATGAACAAATCATTACCGGTACAGAGTTTGAACATCTAACCGACATTGAAGCCATTCAGCGGGTACAAAAACTGAAAATCATGTGCCGCGCCCGTCCCACGGATAAGCAGCGTTTAGTACAACTTCTGAAACAATCCGGAGCTGTAGTAGCAGTCACCGGAGATGGAACAAACGACGCCCCCGCATTAAATTATGCAGATGTAGGGCTTTCTATGGGCTCCGGAACTTCTGTTGCCAAAGAAGCCAGTGATATCACCTTGCTCGACGATTCTTTTAACAGCATTGCTACCGCTGTAATGTGGGGACGTTCACTTTACCATAATATACAACGATTTATCCTATTTCAACTCACCATTAACCTTTCCGCTCTATTGATTGTATTGTTAGGCCCCATACTAGGACATGAACTTCCTTTAACAGTCACTCAAATGCTTTGGGTAAACATGATTATTGACACCTTTGCAGCAGCAGCATTAGCCTCTCTTCCTCCCAATCCTGGCGTTATGGACGAAAAACCCCGGAAAACTTCTGATTTTATCATCACTCCCAAAATGAAAAACTACATTTTAGGGATAGGAATCGCCTTTGCAGGATTCCTTTTGGGGATTATGTATTGGTATACCCGCACTGAGGGGAGTATTTCCCGTTACGAATTGTCTGTTTTTTTTACAACTTTTGTTATGTTGCAATTTTGGAATATGTTTAATGCCAAAGCTTTTTTATCTCATGGTTCAGCATTTAAAAATCTGAGGGAAAGTACAGGTTTTCTGGTAGTCATGTCCATTATTCCCCTCGGTCAGTACCTGATTGTCCAGTTCGGCGGAAATGTTTTCCGGACAGTACCTCTTGACTGGAAAGATTGGGGTATTATCATTACAGGAACTTCTATAGTCCTGTGGAGTGGAGAAATATTGAGACTTTTGAAATCCAGAAAAAAAACATCATCCCGATAGGAATCACAATATTTTCTTTTTGCAAATGAAATACTGAGGATGATAAGTCAACGGACAATGCCCTTTCACCTGAAAGCGTTTGGCATACTCATACACAAAACTTTCCAATTTCCCACGGGTCCAGTTTTGTTGAATATTCACAGCATTTACTCCCGTTTTCTTTACGTGTTTCAAAACTTCCAACGGATTGTCAAATTCCAGTACACAGTGATTTTCTTCGGCATGTATTATTTCAAAACACGGGGAAAGCAAGTCTTTCATTTCTTCGATAGAATGGTATACCAATCCATTTCCTGTAAGTATTTTTAATTCTTTATAATTATCTTTCCCAAATGTACTGAATACCAACTGTCCTCCCTGATACAGATAACCAGCCAAACGGGCAAACGTCTGTGCAGGATGCACCAACCATTGGAAAGTAGAAGCTGAAACAATCAATTCAAAACGTCTTTCAAAAGTAACCTGTTCAATGTCTCCGACCACACAATGCTTCGGAGACAACTGACAACGATCGGCGGTCTTACTACACATAGCATCCACCAAATCATTCACCCAAAGCTCACACCCTGTATATTTTTCCTTTAACTGCTTGGTTAAAAGCCCGGTTCCGCATCCGACTTCCAGAATGCGGTTACATACCAATGGTGAATAAGCATTCAAAAGTTCCATCAAATGCCGGATTACCATTTTCTGAGCATGAGCATTTTCATCATAGCTTTCCATACTCTTTTTAAACCGGTATTCAACCTCCGTTTTGTCTATTAACATATGTTCCGATTTTCACTATTCCCCTATTATTTCTTCCCAGTTTCTAAACCGATAGAACGGGCAATGCCCTTCTCCTGGGAGCATCTGCACTTCCGGACATCTTCCTGTCCACCATTTTTGTTGATTTGAAACCGGAAAAATCACATCTTTTTCAGAGATATACACTTTATCCCATTTCAGTACTTGAGTCTGGTCCGCACTCAATTCCCGGATCCGTACCAATTCTTCACATACCTCTCCCAGTGGACGCTCAGTAAAACCAGGATGCGGTCTCTCCTTTTCTTCCTGAGTATACAACATACGCAAAACAAACTTTTCACGTCCTTTTTCAGTCATCCCTTTTTCAGTCAGGTCATAAATCCGGACCGGAATACCATACTGGTCATCCACCGGACGTTCTGTTCCATTTATTGCAATCAGTTTTACGGGGGGTATTTGCAATAGCGGAATAAGTTGGGCAGCAGCCCATATCCCCATTGACCAGGCTACGACATAAATTTCCTGATAAGCTCTAAAATCTGGTAATTTTCCGAAGCTCAGCTCACGATAGTCATAAAACATGACCACATCTGCCTTACAGAGCAAATGTTTCACAACCTGGCCGTTCATGCCCCAACCGTTGAAAAAAATAATCACCCGACGACTGTCTCTTTTATACAACCACTCTATTCGCACCATTTTTCAACATTTATCATTCCAAACATCCCAGAAACTCAAACAAACATTCATAGTCCTCCATGGGTATAGAAGCATTCAAAGAAAAACGGATACGGGCTTCATTTTTAGGTACAGTCGGATATCTCACCGGCAACGCAAAAAAACCATTATCTTGTAACATATCTGCCATTTCCAGACTACTTTCATTCGAACCGCATATCATAGGTACTATATGCGAACCACCTCTGGTTTCAAATCCCTTTGTCTCCAATATTTTACGCAAACGGTCCGAAACATCAGCCAATTTGATTCTCAAATCATAAAAATCCGGCATCCGGTTTAATATAAAACGGGTCCAGGCTACATTCACCGGAGGCAATGCAGTTGTAAAAATCAGACTCCGCTGTGTATTAATCAGATATTCCCGGAACAGGTTCGCACAAACGACAAATGCCCCCATAGAAGCAAACGCTTTACCAAAAGTCCCAATAATAAAATCAATATCCTCAATACAAGCCTGTTCCTCACAACAACCTAAACCATTAGTTCCTCTTACACCTATGGCATGAGCTTCGTCCACATATAAAAAAGCATCAAATTCTTTTTTTATCTCACACAATTGCTGCAAATCTGCCACATCCCCATCCATACTGAAAATAGATTCGGTAACAATAAATACATTTTCATACTCTTCCCTATGCTGTGTCAAAATACTTTGCAGATGTTCATAATCCAGATGCCTGTAACGTATCATTTGAGCCTCACTCAACCGCAAACCATCAATAATACTGGCATGTACTAATTTATCAGCAACAATCAAATCATGTTTTCCGGCTAAAGCTGGAAGTATACCAATGTTAGCATGATAACCAGAATTAAATACCAAAGCAGCTTCCTTGTCAAATAAATCGCTCAAGTCATCTTCAAGCATTTTATAATATTGATGATTTCCGGAAAGCAAACGGGATGAAGCGGCACTATAGGCCAAAGCCATTACATCCGTTTCCGACCGGAATTCTTCAATTAAACGGGGATTTGTGGATAGCCCCAGATAGTCATTAGACGAAAGATTCAGCATTTCCCGGTCTGCTATATGTATCAAAAAACCGTTATGCTCCGTATCCCGCAATATACGATAATTACCAGCTTCTTTTATTAATGCCAATTTCTTGGCATACCGTTCTTTATTCATAGATATTTATTTTATATCCTTCACAATTTTCAACAAAGCACTTGTTAACCGACTTAATTCTTCCGGCCGGATAATATACGGAGGCATAATGTATACCAGTTTACCAAACGGTCGGACCCAAATCCCCTCCTCTACAAACCGGGCTTGTAATACAGCCATATTTACTGGTTCTTTCATTTCGATTACCCCGATAGCTCCCAGCACACGGACATCAGCCACTTGTTCCCATCGGGCAGCCGGAGCCAATTCTTTTTTTAATTGCTGTTCAATCCCTCCGATCATCTTCTCCAAATCATATCTACTCAGTAAATCAATGGAAGCAGAAGCAACGGCACACGCCAAGGGATTACCCATAAAAGTAGGCCCGTGCATAAATACATACGGCTCCTGAGAACAAATCATCGTTGCCACCGATATTGTAGCCATTGTTGCCGCAAATGACATATATCCACCAGTAATTGCTTTTCCAATACACATTATATCCGGTGTAATTCCGGCATGTTCAACGGCCCACAGTTTTCCGGTACGCCCGAAGCCTGTCGCAATCTCATCACAAATCAATAATACCTCATACTGATCGCAAAGGGAACGGACTTCCTTCAGGTAATCTGCCGAGTAAAACCACATTCCCCCCGCTCCTTGCACAATAGGTTCAAGGATTACGGCTGCAATATCCTTATGATGTTTCCGGAGACAATCTTTAAACTCCCGGATATCTTCTTCCCGGCACGGTTCACCCATGCGGCATTCAGGCCGACGAATAAAATACTGGATGGGCAAACTGCCATGAAAAATCCCATGCATACCCGTCACCGGATCGCACACAGACATGGCATTCCACGTATCCCCATGATAACCTTTAGTGATAGTCATAAAATGCCTTTTCTCCCCACGGCCAGCCGCGTACCAATATTGCAAGGCCATTTTCATGGCCACTTCCACAGAAACCGAACCAGAATCACAGAAAAAAATCTTATCCAGTCCCTCAGGAGCTATGGAAAGTATTTTCTGAGCCAGGTCTACAGCCGGACGATGAGTAAAACCTCCGAACATAATATGCGACATATCCTTTAACTGCTGCTCGATAGCCGCATTCAACACCGGATGATTATATCCGTGTATTTCACACCACCAGGAAGACATTCCGTCAATCAAACGTTTACCGTTTTCCAATTCAATATAAACTCCCTCAGCTTTTTTTACAGGATACACAGGCAACGGGTCAATTGTCGATGTATAGGGATGCCAGATATGCTCTCTGTCATATTTTAATAATTCTTCTATTGTCATTTTGTAGTTTTTAAATAATAAAATTGTCAAGTTCCCTCAACGTTACAGACTTCACACACTTTTTAAACGCTGAATCCCATCTTTTTCACTTTTTCCATATCTTCCAGTACTTTTGAACCCACCGTAGTCAGCAAATCACCCACGATTGCAGCATTAATACCAGCCTGAATGGCTTCCGTTTCTATATGGGCAATCAAACTCCGTCCTCCGGCAAACCGCAGATATGCATCAGGGTGAATAAAACGGAATACAGCTATGGTAGTCAGGATTTCATCATCACCCAAAGCAGCCGTTCCTTCCAACGGAGTACCCGGTATGGGATTTAATATATTTATCGGTATTGATTTTATTTTCAGTTCCCGTAAAGTCATTGCCAGGTCAATCCGATCCTCCATCGATTCTCCCATTCCAATGATTCCTCCCGAACAAACTTCCATACCCACCTCTTGTGCAGCCCGGATTGTTCTGATTTTTTCTTCCATTGTGTGAGTTGTACAAAGAGAAGAAAAATAACCAGGAGAAGTTTCCAGATTACAGTGGTAACGACGGACACCGGCATCAACCAATTTCTGCAACTGTGCTTTGTTCAGCAATCCCATAGAAGCACACAGATGTAAAGCAGAATTTTCTCCGATTTTTCGGGCATACTCACACAAACGCTCAATATTTTGGTCAGAAAGTGCCCGCCCACTGGTTACAAATGAAAATTTGTCTACTCCATATGCATCATTCAGCCTGGCCGTTTCCAGACAAACTTTCTCATCCACCAACTCATATTCTTCAATATTGGTTTTAAAAAGAACCGACTGTGCACACCATTTACAATTTTCCGAACAACGTCCGGACCGGGCATTGAGAATCGAACAAGTATCAAATTTCCGGCCAGCCATTTTGTCCCGGAGCTCTCCGGCTGCCTTATAAAGAGCCTGCTCTCCCCGATTCATTGACAATACAACTGCCTCTTCGCGTGATATTTGTCCACCACTTAAAACTTTTTCTTTCAAAATATCAATCATATGACACATATAATAAAAAAGGATATACTGCAATCAGGCAATATATCCTCCACCGTTTACCGGAAAATTATTCACCCCGGGACATACTTCTCCCTTTGTTCTACTGGCAAAAGCCTCCTGAAATTCCTTTTTCAATACCTGTAAAACAACTTTTGAAATATGAGCTGTATTAATAATCAGACCTTTGGCAGAAGACTTCAATAACACAGTCAAATACATATGAAGTGACAGACGTGCTATTTTAATTTCACGTCCCAAACTCACAAAAATGGAATATCCTCTCCGGCTCCAATTGGAGAAATAAAGAAAAACCCGGCTGTTTATTTTGTTATACTTCATCTTCTCTGTTAAGGCAGCCAAATTACAAAATAAATTCTAATTTTGCCCTCATTAAATGATTAATCTATGAAATCTTATTTTCTTGCTTTGATTGTTCTGGCTGCAACACTATCGGTAAGTGCAAAAAATTATGACCTTAGCCAATATGGTATTCAGGCAAATACAACAATTAATTCTGCCCCGTTATTGGTCAATGCCATCCGCGAAATTGTAGCCGGACACCAAAGTGACACACCTATTGTCCTGCGCTTCACCAAAGGCAAATATCACTTTTATCCGACAGCAGCCCTGGAGAGAGAATACTATATTTCCAATCATGACCAAACAAACCCGAAATCCACAGGTATTCCCTTGGAAGGACTAAAGAACCTCGAACTGGATGGACAAGGTGCGGAATTTATTTTTCATGGCCGGATGTTGCCGCTAAGCCTGATTGACTGCGAAAATTGCACTCTGAAAAATTTCTCCGTCGATTTTGAAAATCCGCATATTACTCAGTTCAAAATTATCGCCAACGATACTATTGCCCGGAAAATTACTTTCGAAGTTGCTCCCTGGGTGAAATACAAACTGGACAACGGAACCTTCGTCGCTTACGGCAAAGATTGGCAACATACTCCGGAAGCATGTATAGCCTTTGATGAAAATACCCGTCATATTGTTTTCAATACAAGTGATCTCAGAGCAAATTTCCGGCAAGTAAGCGAAAGTGCACCGCGGACAATTGTTGCCGAAAACTGGAAACAGACTAAACTACTCCCCGGTACTGTCATTGCAGGACGTACCTGGCATCGCCCTGCTCCGGGAATCTTCATACATCATTCTGAAAATACACGCATCGAGAATGTACAGGTGCACTATGCCGAAGGCATGGGATTATTGGCTCAACTTTGCACAGACATCACACTGGACCGATTCAGTGTATGCCTGAAAGGGGAAAAAGACCCCCGTTATTTTACCACCCAAGCGGATGCTACTCATTTCTCGGGATGTAAGGGAATAATTATTTCAAAAAACGGACTTTATGAAGGAATGATGGATGATGCCATCAATATTCACGGAACCTACCTGAAAGTAATCGAAAAAAACGACGATTATACTTTAACCGGAGCATATATACATTCCCAAAGCTGGGGATTCCGGTGGGGAAATCCCGGAGATACGGTTCAATTTATAAAATCAACAACCATGGAGCTTTTAAATGGCAGGAATATCATAGCTTCCATCTCTCCCCAGGATAAAGAAACTCCCCAAGGGGCAAAACTCTTTAAAATCCGCTTTACTCAGCCGCTTCCGGACGCATTAGATAGCAATGAAAGTTTTGGAATAGAAAACCTGACCTGGACTCCGGAAGTTGAATTTTCCCACAATATTATCCGGAACAACCGGGCCCGCGGCACTTTATTCAGTACTCCGAAAAAAACACAAGTCACTGATAATCTGTTCGACCATACTTCCGGGACAGCTATTTTGCTTTGCGGAGACTGTAACGGATGGTACGAAACAGGGGCATGCCGGGAAGTAATTATCCGGAATAACCATTTCATAAATGCGTTAACCAACATGTTTCAATTTACAAATGCCATCATCTCCATCTACCCTGAAATTCCGGACCTTGCCAGCCAACAAAAATTTTTCCACGGAGGTAAAGGAACACCCCGGATTATAATTGAAAACAACTATTTCGAAACTTTTGACACACCTATACTTTATGCAAAATCGGTTCAGGGATTGATATTTAAAAATAACACCATTAAACACAATCAGGATTTTCCGGCATTTCACTGGAACCAATATCCTTTTCTCTTTGAAAAGGTTTCCAATATTTTCATACAAAAAAATACCTTTGACCGGCCTTTTCAGGCAGAACAAGACATTCGTCTTAATTTGACTCCCAGAAATGAAATACATTTAGATTAAAATATTGTTATGAAAAAAGCCATTGTTTTATTATCCGGAGGTTTAGATTCCACAACAGCCCTATACTTAGCCAAAAGTCAGGGATTTGACGAAATATATGCCCTTACTTTTTTATACGGCCAAAAGCACAACAAAGAACTAAAAAGTGCTGTGACAATTGCTAAGACCGCAAACGTCAAGGAACATAAAGTGGTAAACCTGCTGCTCAACCAATGGAACGGATGCGCTCTCACCGATCCGGAAATCGAAGTCGAAAATGGTAACATCGAACGACAAGATATCCCTGCAACCTATGTTCCCGCACGCAACATGGTATTTCTTTCCGTGGCAGCTTCCTGGGCAGATGCACTGAACATCACGGATATTTTTATTGGAGTCAGTGAAGTTGACTACTCGGGATATGTCGACTGCCGGGAAGAATTTATCCGGGCAATGGAAAATACCGTCAATCTGGGAACCGTATTAGGTGCTGAAAAACACCAACACATTACCATTCATGCTCCGTTTATGCATATGACCAAAGCCGAAGAAGTGAAGTTAGGCATCCAATTGGGAGTAGATTATAGCCAGACCTGGACCTGTTACCGGGGAGAAAACAAACCATGCGGCACCTGTGACAGTTGTTTGCTTCGGGCAAAAGCATTTGCGGAGGCAGGAGTCGAAGACCCACTGATAACATGCTCCTAAAATTTCAGGCTTTATATACACCTATGTCATAAATTTACTACTTTTGTACGAAAGATTTTACAATGATTATCCGTAAATTATTCAAATTTGAGGGAGCACATATTGTGCGTAATTGTACTTCTAAACGATGTCGGGAAAATATACACGGTCATTCTTATCAAGTGGAAGTCTTTATCACTTCGGACCGATTGGATAAAGGTTATATGATAATGGACTTTTGCCGTCTGGAACAGGTGAAGGAATTTATAGAAAGTTTTGACCATTCTTATTCACTTTGGAATGAAGAACCCGATGAATTTAAAAAATTCATCCATACCTATAATCAGAGAATTGTTAATATCCCGGTTTCCCCTTCTGCAGAAGGATATGCCTTATTGTTTTACTACGTCATCGACCAGATTTTACAACATACAGAAAAAATAAACGGCGAAGGGCATATTCAATTACATTCTGTCCGTGTTCACGAAACAGCAACCGGTTATGCCGAAGCTTTCCGTGAGGATTTAAAACTGGTCCGGTTTCATTTAAATGAAATTCAGTTTTCTGAAGGCATCAGTACACAATGGAAAAACATTGATTGGTGGAACCGATTATTACTCAATCAATGACGCTGTTGCTGGCAAAAGACGGTATATTCCCGATAACCAGGGATAAACGAGGAAAACAGTTAGTGAAATTGCCTGCTTCCGGTTTGACTATTCCGGGAACTATACAGGGGGAAGGAAAACTGAACGGAGTCCCCTCTCTATTTATTCGGTTGGCCGGATGTAATCTGCATTGTGGTTGGCAAACAGATGACGGGCATTTCTCCCCCTGTGATACAGCTTATGCAGCTTATGATATCCGGGAAGCATATCCGATGGAAGTGGAAGACATCTGTCAGACCATTATTCAGAACTGTGCATCTATCCGCCATCTGGTAATAACAGGAGGAGAACCTTTACTTCAAAAAAAGGAACTAAAAATACTGTGTTCCAAACTAAAGCAAATAGGTGATTTTCATATTACACTGGAAACAAATGCAACCCTGTTTGATGCTGAAGTAGCGGAAAATATTGATCTTTTTAGTCTGTCTCCAAAATTAAACAGCTCTCATCCAAATCAACATATAATTTCTATAAATCCTGCCTGTATTCAAAAATTTATTACTCACGCAAAGACCCAACAAAAAGAATTCCAATTAAAATTCGTCTATGCCTGTGAATCGGATATTCCGGAAATAAAGGAATTACTCTCCCAGCTAAAAGAATGGCAACGAGAAGACATTTTGCTAATGCCATTAGGTGAAAGTGCTGACATTCTGCGAATAAATACTCATAAAACATTAGAACATTGCATTCGGAACGGATGGCGTTTTTGCGAAAGATTGCATATTTCTCTTTTTGGAGAACAAATAGGTGTCTAATAATCAGTTACTTACACTTAGTACAGTCGGAGACTTATAGACAATTTTTTCACACTCCAAAAGATAACGGATACGGTCAATAACCCATTCCCGGTCTTGTCCAATCAGATGAATCAAATCTTTTACTTCTCTATCTGACTGTCGGAGGAAAAACAGAATTCTATCGTCTATTTCTTTTATATCTGAAACTTGTACTTTTTTCTTTTTTCCCAGACAATAATCACATACTCCGCAAGGTTGCTTTTCTTTTTGTCCGAAATATGCCATCAGATATAATTGCCGGCAAATATTTTCCGATTCTATATATCTAGCCATGTTCTCTATTTTTCGGGTATATATCTTCTTCCGGTCCTCGTAAGCATCCCGGCCGATATGTAAATAAGAAGCCGGGACACGGGGCTGATGATATACAATATAAGGCCGGTCATTCCCGGGTATATAACTAATAATACGACGTTGGGCCAGATTCAATAAGGCATGGTATACCAAATCTCTGCTAACTCCGAGATGTTCTGCTACATATCCTTCATCCACGTAAGCATATTGTACAAATATTCCGGAATAGTTCCGAAGAATAAACTCAATCAGGCGTTCCGCCAAAGCATCATTCAACTCTATTTTATATAATTGATCCCTTACCACTAAAAAACTGATCCTCGACCGGGCATGTACATCAGTGGTACATTCCAGATATCCGGCAATTTGTAAAACTTCAATAGCTGCTGAAGTTCGTACATAATCCAACTTAAAAGTTTTCACAAAAGCATCCGGATCAAACTCAAAAGCAAATCCGGCTCCGGCCCCCTCCTCCAGACGAAAGAAATTTCCCAAATGCTGATATATTTCCCGGATATATTTTTTTTCCGGAAAACTTTGGGTAACTCTTTTTTTTAAAGCAGTCAAAGTGGCTTCGTTATATAACAAAACAGCATAAGCTCTCTTTCCGTCCCTTCCGGCACGTCCGGCTTCCTGAAAATAAGCTTCCGGACTGTCAGGTATATCAAAATGCACAACAATCCTTACATCCGGTTTGTCTATCCCCATTCCGAATGCATTGGTAGCTACAATTACCGGAATAGTTCCCGCTTTCCAATTCTCTTGTTTTCCTTCCCGTTGCAATGCAGATAATCCGGCATGATAAAAATCAGCACATATTCCCTGGGATGTCAAAAATTTAGTCAATTCTTCTGCTGTAGTCCTTCTTTTTACATAAACAATAGCACTATCCTGTAATTTAGATAAAATATGCAGCAACTCTCCCAATTTATCATTTGCTTTCCGCACGACATAAGAAATATTTTCCCGGCGAAAACTCTTGGAAAGGACATGTGGTACTGAAAATTTAAGTTTTTCCTGAATATCTTCGACAACTTCAGGAGTAGCCGTTGCAGTAAGAGCCAGGACAGGAGCATGAGGAAAAAAAGCCCGGACTTCAGCTATTTGCAAATACGAAGGCCGGAAATCATATCCCCACTGGGATATACAATGGGCTTCATCTACAGCCAGCATTGAAACAGGCATTTGTTTCAAGCGTTCCCGGAAATGTCTTGAAGCCAGTCTCTCCGGAGAAACATACAAAAATTTCACCTTTCCCCCTATCGTTTTGTTTATTGCCGATTCCATGAATTCACGGGTCATTCCGGTATATATAGCTTCTGCAACAATTCCTCTCTCTCTCAATCCCTCTACTTGGTCGCGCATCAAGGCTATCAAAGGTGTGATAACAATACATACCCCTTCCCGTACCAACCCCGGGACCTGATAAGTAATAGACTTACCTCCTCCGGTTGGCATCAGTGCCAGGGTGTCTCTTCCGGCAAGTACAGAAAGAATAATTTCTTCCTGCAGAGATCGGAATCCATCGTATCCCCAGTATTGTTTCAAAACGTCATGGATTTCCATAGGCCAATCTTCAACTCTATGCAAAGATACAAACGAATTGAAATTTGAAAATTGAAATTTGAAAATTATTTATTATTTTCGCCCGTGTGTAATAGAAAATACCTGAAATGAAATTTACAATAATAATCGCCGTATTTATCCTGTCCGTTTCCTGCCAACGGCATCTGTCCCAGCAAATTCCGGCAGCTCGAGTTTTTGAAACCTTTCTCTACCAATCTGAAATCTCAGATTTTATACCCAAAGGTACTACACAAGAAGACAGTACACTAATGGCTCAGAATTATATCCGGAATTGGGTTACACAAAAATTATTACTGCACAAAGCCATAGAAAATCTCTCCATAGAAGAAACTTCTTATACACAAAAACAGGTGGAAGATTATCGGACCTCGCTTTTAATTCATCAGTACAAACAAAAATTAATTGCACAACGTTTAATAGACGATATTAGTGACGAAGAAATTAAAAAATATTATACAAAACACGAAAATAATTTCGTATTGACAACACCTATAGTAAAAGCTGTGTTTTTTATTCTCCCGAAAAATGCCCCCAACCTGAAAGAGGTAAAAAAATGGTTCAAATCTGACAAAGCTCCCGACCAGGAAAATTTGGAAGATTATTGCCTGACTCATGCGCGTAAATATGACAAATTCCAAAATAAATGGATTGAAGCAAAATATTTACTGAATTTAATCCCCGGAGACTATACCATTCTAAGAAAAAATATTCTTACCCAAAAAGACATTCAGGAGGAAGACAAAGAAAATTATTATTTTTTGAAAATTAAAGAGATACGGAATACACAAACAATAGCTCCTTGGGAGTATGTCCGGGAAGAAATAACCCTGATTTTAAAAAACAAGAAAAAATTACAATTTGAGAGCGAACTGGAGAAACAAATCAATCAGGAAGGTATCCGGAAAAACTATGTAAAAATTTACTAAACTCAGAAGCAAACTTCGGTAAGTTGAAACAAACATAATAGTTAAAGGCTCAAAAAGTTTATCGAATACAGAAATTGTAACAAAATTAATCATATGAAAAAGTATTTACTATTGCTGCTCTTAATGTTTCTGGTCAGTTTCATTTCTGCTCAAAAAAATGTAGTAGACAAAATAGTTGCCATCGTTGGAGACGAGATTATACTGAAATCAGACATTGAGAACGCCTTCCTGCAAGAACAGGGACGCGGAGTAATCACCTCTTCCTCCGACTTTAAAACAGAGCTTTTGGAACAGCAGCTGGTACAAAAATTATTGATGGCACAGGCAGCAGTAGACAGCATCACTGTTAGCGAAGATGACGTGGAAAATGCACTCTCCGGTCAAATAGAGCATTTCATTAATAATATCGGTTCACAGGAACGTTTGGAGGCATATTTCGGAAAATCTTTGCAGGCCATCAAAGACGAAATGCGGAATCCGATGCGGGAAAGACTTATTACAGAAGAAATGCAACAAAAAATTGTGGAAAAAATCCGGATCACCCCTTCCGAGGTCAGAAGCTATTTCAAAAAAATCCCGAAAGACAGCTTACCGGACATGCCCGACCGCTTCGAAATACAACAAATTATTTTACAGCCAAATATCAGCGATGCAGAAAAAGAACGGATCCGGGAACGCTTGCGCGAATATCGTGATCAGATACTGAAAGGAGAAAAAACATTCAGTACCCTAGCCGTACTCTATTCTGAAGATCCGAACTCAGCGGTACGCGGAGGCGAATTGGGATATATTCCAAGAAGCAATTTAGACCCGGCTTTCGCCGAAGCAGCTTTCAATCTCAAACCGGGAAGAATATCCAAAATAGTCGAATCAGAATTTGGTTTTCATATCATCCAGCTTATAGACCGGCAAGGAGATAAAATCAATGTACGTCACATCCTGTTGCGCCCCCAGGTTGCAGAATCAGAAAAAGAAGAAGCCCTGCAACGTCTGGATACTATCCGGCAATATGTTACTGAAGGAAAAATGACTTTCGAAGAAGCAGCCTATTATTTCTCCAGTGACAAAAAAACAAAAAACAACGGCGGGTTATTTGCCAATCCCCTGACCGCAGAAGCAAAAATAGCCAGAGCAGATATTCCCGGAGAAATGGCTAAAGAAGTAAACCGTCTGAAAACCGGTGAAATTTCAGAACCATTCACAACACATTCCGAAAATGGAGCCGAAGAATATAAAATCATCAAAATAAAAGCTTTTTACCCACAGCATAAAGCAAATCTGGATGATGACTGGCAGAATTTTGAATTAATGCTGACCCGGGAAAAACAAATGGAAAAACTGGAAAAATGGATTAAAGAAAAACAGGAAAATACTTATATTCACATTGACGACAATTATAAAAATGGCAAATTCAGATACGATGGATGGATTAAATAAGAAAACCATCTTAGTCTGTACATTTGTGTATTTACAATTTAATTTAGTTTGACATTCATGGAAGAGCAAGTTAAGCTGATAAATCAGCTAAAAGAAAAATACGAAAATTTAAAAAAAGAAATCGCCCGTAAAATTGTAGGTCAGGACGAAGTAATCAATAAAATTTTAATTTCTATATTCAGTAACGGCCACTGTCTGCTTATCGGCGTTCCGGGATTAGCAAAAACTTTAATGGTTACTGCCATCTCAGAAACACTGGATTTAAAATACAGCCGTATCCAGTTTACCCCAGACCTGATGCCTTCTGACATCATTGGAACGGAAATTCTGGACAACAACAAACAATTCCGGTTCAATAAAGGTCCCTTATTTGCCAATATTATTCTGGCCGACGAAATCAACCGTACTCCCCCAAAAACTCAGAGTGCTTTGCTCGAAGCCATGCAGGAAAGAGAAATTACGGCAGCCGGAGAAACCCGTCCGCTGGAACAACCTTTTTTCGTTCTTGCCACTCAAAATCCCATTGAGCAAGAAGGGACCTATCCCCTGCCCGAAGCCCAGCTCGACCGTTTTATGTTCAGTGTAGTACTCGACTATCCGACACTGGAAGAAGAAATTGCTATCGTTGAAAACACCACCGGCAATCACAATTCCAGCCTGAATTGTATCATCAATGGTGAGGAAATCCTGAAATATCAAACCGTTATCCGTTCTATGCCCGTCCCGAAACATATTACGGAATATGCCGTTAAATTAGTTGCCAAAACACGGCCGGGACATCCCGGAGCACATCCGAAAGCCGAAAAATACCTGAATTGGGGTGCAGGTCCCCGGGCTTCACAATTCCTCATTGCCGGAGCTAAAACGCATGCCGCATTACAAGGGAAATATGCTCCGGACCTGGAAGATGTTCAATATGTTGCAGAAGCTATCCTGCGCCACCGAATTTTTAAAAATTACAAAGCAGAAGCAGAACACATCCAGGTAGAAGATTTGATACAAGAATTTTTAAAATAATGGTCAAATACCTTTTATTATTTTTAATTTCTCTGAACGTACTGCCCATAATAGCCCAAGAGAAAGCCGTTATTGACATAAAACATTCAGACGAAGGTCGTCTGGCCAAAAACGGAGTATACCGGCTTATCGGGAATGTAAAACTGGAACATAAGAATATGGTCATGACTTGTGACAGTCTATACCAATACCGGGACAGCAATTACATTGAAGCATTTGGCCGGGTTCATGCTATACAGAACGATACGTTACATTTGTGGGGAGATTTTCTGACCTATAATGGTAATACCGAACAAGCCAAGGTCAGAAACCATGTAATCATGCAAGATCCACGGATTACTTTAACAACCGATTACCTGGATTATGATGCAGCCAACCGGATTGGCTATTACTTCAATAAAGGTACAATCAGAGACAGCATTAACACTTTAATTAGTGATATAGGTTACTACTATGTTTCGCTCAACGAGATGTTTTTCAAGGACAGTGTCAAAGTTTATACCCCTGATTATACGATGTTTTCTGACACTTTGAAATACCAGACCGAAACAAAATTCATCACCATATTGGGGCCCACCCACATTTATGGTGATAATCGTACTTTATATTCTGAAAACGGCTGGTATAATACCCTGACTTCACATGCCGAATTATATAAGAATAACCAGATCAACTACAATAATTATCAGGGGAAAGCCGATACATTAGTTGTAGACAGTCTCACAGGTACGGCATTGATGTACCGCAACATTCATTTATACGACACAATCAATAATATCCTGATACAAGGAAATTACGGAGAAGTTTTGAAAAATAACGATTATGCTTTCATTACCCGGAGAGCCTTACTCACTTTAGTCGGACAAACAGATTCGCTCTTTATTCATGGAGACACACTTTCCGTAAGTAAAGACACTCTGAACTATAATATCATGAAAGCATATCACCATACCAAATTTTTTAGTCAGGAATTACAGGGAGTATGCGATTCTATGGTATTTCCGGTGGCAGACTCTACCGTGTATCTTTACCACTCTCCTATTGTTTGGGCCAGCGGAAACCAAATGACTGCAACGGATATTGATATGCACATACGCAATAATCAGGTGGACCGATTCCGCCTGAATAATAAAGCAATGATTGTAAATCAGGTGGATTCCACTATGTATAAGCTACAACCCGACCAAAAAGAAAAAATGTTCAACCAAATCAAAGGTCGTAATATGACAGGAATTATTCGCAACAATGAATTACGGACAATGATAGTTGACGGAAATGGAGAAGCGATATATTATCCAGATGACAAAGGAGTTATCATCGGACTAAACAGAGCAACCAGTTCAACAATACGCATCGAATTGCTGGATAAAAAAATTCAGGACATTACTTTTATCAATAAACCGGAAGGTTCCTTAAACCCTCTGTTCATGGTCAAACCCGAAGAGCAGCAATTAAAGGATTTTCAATGGCATATAGAGTTAAAACCACAAACTAAAGAAGATATTTTCCGGAAATGAGAAGTAATTAACCATTGCTCTTAATTTTCTTAAAGTCAAAATCCAGAGGTCCACTCAAGGGAATGAAAAAAAGCCGATAACTCATTCAGAATTATCGGCCTTTTTTTATCGGAAACCGCCGGTCTTGGCGAAAGCAAATGATTATTCCTGAAAATAAACAGAATATTGATTCCAGAAATTTTCATTTTCTTTTATATCTTCATAATAGATACGTCCTTGAATAGGCGTAGGATTATTGAAATTCACACGGGTAGTCACAAATTCCATCTCTCCTTTCACATCATTTCCCTCCTCTTCATAACTGTAACTGATACTTACTCCACTCAGGAAATAAAGTGATTTCAATTTCTTATAAGAAGTTGTAACTGTCATTTCTACCTCATTTTTAGGATTTTCATTAATTACAACCAGATTTCTGCCTAACGTATTAAAATCCCGGGAAGTTATGTGGGTAACATTTTTTATCACAGCTAAATCTTTCAAATTGATATAAATCTCACCCGAATAAGTTTTCACAGACGGATCTCCTGCTGTAGAAACAGACGGATTAACAGCCGTATAAGTAATGACCTGTACCGAGTCTCCTTCATAGACCATTTTGCCTTTACTTTTCAACTTATAATCTCTGGAATTGACAATATCAAGGACATTCCGGGTATTCCTGACGATATCAGCCGTGAGAACATCATCCAGACAAGTCAAACCGTCCAGTACGGAGGTTACCGGTTGGTTGCGCCGTACTTCATTAAATTTATAATTTACGGCTCTATATGCGCTCTCCGTATCCTCCCTATGATAGCCCCTGGAATCGTAAATAGTAACAGTTGCTTCTTTTACTTTCTCTTTTCCATTAATATCAGTGACATATTTAAAATATCCCTCGTAATTATAAGGCTTCACAATGTAATTCTTACTGATATTTGAAACCACATTTTGCAACATCTTTTTATAAATCAGCAATTCTCCGTATACATCCACCTCTTTTATTCCATAGCTTACGGGATTAAGCCTGATTTTCAAATCCGGTTTATCTTTGACTTCATATACCTTCATCTCTGCCGGTGCATATCCAATTGCAGAAACCCGGATTTTATAAATAGCACACTTATAAGGCATTACCAATTCAAATCTACCATCCATATCTGATGCCACCCCTATCACAGTACCTAACAATCCCAAATTAGCAAAAGCAACCGGTTCACCACTCCGCGCGTCAATAACAGTACCCTGTACCCTGATTTTGCCATCATCCTGAGCCCGTCCCGCCATCAGAAATCCCAATACCAAAACAATTAATGCAATCAGTTTTTTATTCATAATTATCTATATTTTTAAGTAATTCAATCCACTTTTACGTTACTTTCTATTTTATTTCGTATATTTGTTCCAAAGTAAGCAATTATAATGCTTAAAACCAAAACGTGCAACAAATAAATAGAGTTACACTATATGAGAAAAACAGTACTATACATCGGAGGAGTTATTCTAATATCGTCATTATCCGGCGCATGTGTATCCAAGAAAAAATATGAAGATTTGGCCAGAGCAAAACGCGCTGTTGACCGGAATCTGCTGGAAACCAAACAACAAAAAGACAAACTCGAAAAAGAACTGAAAATAGCTAAGGATGACTTTAATACGATTCGTTACAAACTCACTGAAAACAATGCAACCAAAGACAAAACCATAGACCAATTATATACCAAATTACGTTCTCTGGAAAGTAAGCAGGTGGAACTGAAATCAGAATTAAGCAATGTTGCAGATCAAATCAAAACCACAACACAGTCTTCGGGTGAACAAATTGCATCTCTGGAATCTACACTGCAAAAAGTCAGTACAGACCGGGATCAATTACGCAAGCAATTAACAGAAATACAGACAAAACTGGAATTTGAAAACCGGAAATTAAAAAGTGAACTGGAAACAATTCAGGGAGCAGCACAAGGTAAGGAAAGTGAAATTGCAAAGCTGAAAACAGAAAATGAAGAAATGAACAAAAAATTGAACTGGATTCGGAAAACCAAGGCAGATGCGGACGCTGAAATCAAAAAACTGACGAACCAGGTAAATTTATTAAAGAAAGAACTGCAAAAATAAAATGATATACATTATTTTAGGAATAACAGGGCTGCTAATCATAGTTGCCCTGTTTACTTATTTATCCAGACGGAATAACAATATACCGGAGGAAATCGTCACTCCGCCGGCAGAATGTTGCGGCGCACATGCTATTTGTGAAAAAGGTTTGAAAAAAGCCGACCATCATATTGAATATTTCGAAGACGAGGAATTGGACCAATTCAGACAAATCCCGGCTGACAATTTTTCGGACGAACAGATAAATGCATTCAGAGAAGTACTTTACACACTACGTCCCGAAGAGATTAGCGATTGGCTAATCAGCCTTGAAAAAAGAGAAATTTATTTGCCTGAAATTCTCAGGCAGGAAGCCATCGATATGTGTCAGTGAACCATCAAATAACTTTTTAATACTTCCAGTCCGATTCTGCATTGAAGGCAACGGTGCTGTTCACAATACTCCTTTGTCAATTGAATGAGTGCCTGAGATTGTAATGCGGAATCAGCAATAATACCTGAACTTTTCCATGTCCTGATAATCCGATTATCTTCTGGTTTACATTTTTCTAACAATGCCAAGGCTTTTTCCTGATATAACTCTTCTCCCCTTTCCTGCCCATACAAAAACATAAAAGGTACCACCGCATTCGTAATTAATACTTTTTTCATCTGCTTCCCCAACCCGTGTTTTTTAGATACAACCTGAATCCCCGGACGATAGTGATTCTCCCAATATTCAGAAGTATAAGTATTAAAATACTGTTCTATATCAGTCACTTGCTTAGCCTCCAATATCCGGGATAATAAAGTTCCGAATTTCCGTATAAAAGAAGCAAGTAAAGCCACACGTAAAGTAGGAAATGCATCCGGACGGATACGCATAAATTTCCACTGCTCCGGACGCATAACAACCAGATTATGCTTTCTTTTTAAATAACTGAATTCCTGCTTCAAAAAAACTATATACTCATCTTCCCTTTCCTGTTCAAGCAATCCGGCACATCCCAATAAAAGAGCTTCCAAAGCTTCCTGCCTGTCTGCATAACGCAATAAAATCCGGTAAGGTAACAATACAGCCAATTGATAAAAAGGCTCAGAGTTTACATGCCCTGCCCAATAGCGGCAAATCAGACGATAAAAACACTCTTCCCAATCCTGACAGGTCTGTTTTAACATCATACGGATGTCCCGGCATTTTCTTTCCAATCTTTCTATGGCTAACGTTTGAAGAAACAATTGAAAGGTCGGTTGCAGCTCTTTTAAACCACAATGACACCCCGTTCTTGGCTGAATCCCAGACAAATATTGATACTCCACATAAAGCTGGTCTGCATAATCCAAAACAATGGTTGTTATTCTCCGTCCCTGGCTATTATAAATAATCCGGTCTGCATTCCGTACTACAGACAGAATCACATTGTCATAAGCAGCATCTTCATGATGCCCATGCCTGTACCAGTCACTGTTATTTAAGTGTATCTCCACATTTCCGGCCCATTCTGTCTGATTGATACGGACACGGGCATTGAAAAAATCCGGACCGGCATCCTGATTTAAACGGCCAGGTTCCAGTATTTCTACCTGTTCACCGGAAACGGCCGTAAAATCTTTACACTTAAATAAAAAATTGGCCCAAATGTACTGCAGGAAATCCTCACTCATAACTTTATGGCTTGATTAACGTAACAGACAACACTTATACAATAATAAAGAAAAAAAATGAAAATAACAATATTTATTATACGTAAATGCACTGAAAAGCAAATTTGTCAAAGGCTTTTGCCCGGCAGCATATTGCCACATTGATAAAATTTATTCTATCTTTGTCAATCCTAATTCAAAAATCATAAAAACAGTATATCAAAATTATGGAAGAAAACACACTGAGCCGGAACAAAAAAGATAAAATGCTGGTCATTATTATTGCAGGTTTGTCACTAATCCTCATTGCCTTGTTTATTTTTTTCATGTTGGAAAAAGCAGAAAATAAAAAACATATAGCAGCCATCCATCAGGAAAAAACAGAACTGGAACTGGAATTGACAGATTTAAGCCACAACTATGACGAATTAAAAACCAGTAACGATACCCTGAATGAAAAATTGTTATTAGAACAGGAAAAAATAGCTACACTGCTGGACAAAATGAAAAAATTCCGGGATAATTCATATGCAGAAATCAACCGCTACAAAAAGGAAATCGGAACTTTAAAAACTGTTTTACGTAGTTATGTTGTACAGATTGATTCTTTGAATCAACTCAATCAGAAGTTAGCCAAAGAAAACACAGAAGTACGACAACAGATAACCTGGGTCCGGGAACGCAACCAAAAACTGGAAAACCAGCAAAAAGATATGAAAGAGGTCATTGCCCGCGCCAGTGCTTTAAAAACAGAAAATTTTATTGTATATCCGGTAAATAAAAAAGATAAAGAAATCAACTGGAAAAAATGTTTTAACCTGAAAGCAGAATTCGTAATTACTAAAAATATTACAGCCAAAAGAGGTGAAAGAGTCATCTATCTACGTTTAAAACGTCCGGACGATAAAGTTATTGCATTCAGCGATAAATCTTTTTTCAAGTATCAGAATGTCTCTTTAACTTATTCTGCCAAACGCGAAATCACGTATGAAGGCGACCGGTTGGAAATGGCTATTTATTGGCCCAATGACGGCAGCCTGGTATCAGGGAAATACACGGCAGAATTATTCTGTGATAATGAAGTTATAGGTACAACAGAATTCTTTTTAAAATAATAACCCAACTTAAATTACATACCAAAACTATGACCGACATAGAAATTGCCAACCAAGTACAACTAAAACCAATCACACAAATAGCAGCAAAACTTGGTATCAATCCGGAGGAAATTGAACTGTACGGAAAATACAAAGCGAAATTACCGCTTAATCTCATTGAGCCACAGAAAATGCAAGGGAAACACCTGATTCTGGTATCAGCAATTTCCCCGACACCGGCCGGAGAAGGCAAAACTACTGTTTCTATCGGACTTACAGAAGGATTGAACCGAATAGGTAAGAAAACCACTGTTGTACTCCGGGAACCTTCTTTAGGACCGGTATTTGGTATTAAAGGCGGAGCTACAGGAGGAGGATATTCACAGGTTCTTCCGATGGAAGATATCAACCTTCATTTTACTGGTGACTTCAATGCAATAGAAAAAGCCCACAATTTATTAGCCGCCTTAATAGATAACAGCGTACAGAGTAAAACTTCTTCCCTGGGTCTGGACCCGCGTACCATCACCTGGAAAAGAGTTATGGACATGAATGACCGCTCTTTGCGTCACATCATCGTCGGATTGGGCGGTACAAGTTCCGGTATTCCCCGTGAAACAGGTTTTGACATTACAGCAGCATCCGAAATTATGGCCATCCTTTGTCTGGCAGAAAGTTTCAGCGATTTGAAGGAACGCCTGGGAAACATTTTTATCGGCTACACATATGACAAAAAACCGGTATATGCCCGGGATCTGAAAGCAAACGGAGCAATGGCTGCTCTATTGAAAGAGGCTATAAAACCTAATCTTGTACAAACAATCGAAGGGAATCCTGCTATTATCCATGGCGGACCATTTGCTAATATTGCTCAAGGAACAAATTCAATTTTAGCCACCCAAATGGGACTATCCCTGTCCGACTTTGTTGTTACAGAAGCCGGATTTGGTTTTGATCTGGGAGCAGAGAAATTTTTTGATATCAAATGCGTGAAAGCCGGATTGAATCCAAGTGCAGTCGTGCTCGTTGCTACAATCCGTGCCCTCAAATATCATGGAGGAATAAAAACAGATAACCTGAAAGAAGAAAACCTCGAAGCATTGCGAAAAGGTATGGAAAACCTGGAAAAGCATGTAGAGAATATGAAAAAATTCAACATCTGTCCTATCGTTACCTTAAACAAATTCGTCACGGACACAGAAGCAGAAATACAGATGGTAAAAGAAAAATGCCGGGAGCTGGAAGTCCCGGTGGAAGTGGCCGAGGTATGGGCCAAAGGCGGAAAAGGGGCCGAAAAATTAGCCATACTGACAGCCAAAGTGGCAGAACAATGCACCTGTAAACTACGTCCGCTTTACGATTGGAATTGGGATATTCCTCAAAAAATCAAAACAATAGCCACAGAAATTTACGGAGCATCAGCCATTGATTACACCCCGCAGGCTAAAAGTGATTTAAAGAAAATAGCTGCATTGGGCTTGGAACACCTGCCAGTATGCATAGCCAAAACCCAAAAGTCCCTGTCCGACAATCCCAAGTTATTAGGCAGACCGAAAGATTTTATCGTCACTGTGCGTCAGATTGAAATTGCAGCCGGCGCAGGCTTCGTTATTCCTATTACCGGAGAAATCATGCGTATGCCCGGGCTTCCAGACAAACCTGCCGCTGAAAACATTGATATAGAATCTAATGGCCATATTACTGGTTTATTTTAAGTGACAACAAAGTACATATAATCTGTATCAATCGTTGATAAATGGTATATTTACACAGCAAACACTAAAATAAATTTTATGTTTCTATTCTAAGAGACTATCCCAAAAGAATTTTTGAGATAAATAAATGGTTCTCTAAACCTGAAACGCAAAAAGTCTGACACATGCAAATCAGGGACTTTATTTTAATACATGCCTTATGAGAAGTAGTTTCTTGATACTTGTAATCGGTTTATTATTCCTTATCCTGACAGACAGCATACTCTGGATTCAAATCAGACAATATTTAAAGAAAAGATGGCAAATATTTTTGTATATCTTTCATTCTCTGTTTTTTATTATCACATTGATTTTATTTCAATTTTTTATCTCCCGTTTAAAAGGCCCCGGAGGATATTTTTGGATTGAAAAATTGATTGGCCTCATTTTTCTATGCTATACCCCCAAGTTGCTTTTTATCCTGTTAAATAGTATCAGTATTATTTGCCGGAAACGATATTATCATACAGCTCAAATTATAAAAAGACTGGCATCTTTCTTCGCTATATGTCTGTTTGTGCTCTTGCTTTACAGCATCACCCAAGGCCGGTACAATTATAAAATTGAAAAAATAACTGTTCCTTTGGAAAACCTGCCTTCCGCTTTTCAGAATTTTACCATAGTTCAACTTTCCGATATACACTTGGGCAGTTATGGAAAAAGTTATAAAGGTATCGCCCGTTTGATAAAAGAAGTAAATGCCCTTCATCCCGACCTGATTGTTTTTACCGGAGATATGGTAAACAACTTTGCCGATGAAATATCCCCTTGGATAAACGACTTTAAAGAACTAAAGGCCAATTATGGAAAATATGCTGTAATGGGAAACCATGATTACGGAGACTATACCCGTTGGGCAAATCCTGACGACAAAAAAAACAATCTGAAACATTTTCGTGAAAATATGGCTGAAATGGGATTTCATATGCTGAATAACTCTCATATCCCTATTGTTCTGCAAACGGATACATTATGGTTGGCAGGGGTCGAAAATTGGGGAAAACCACCTTTCCCCCGTTATGGGAAACTGGACCTGGCATTAAATTCTATACCCGCCCACCGCCCCATTATCTTGCTTTCCCACGACCCTTCACACTGGAGGGCTGAAGTATTACATCATCCTGTTCATTTAACATTAGCCGGACATACCCATGCCATGCAAATGGGTATAAAAATCGGAAAGAAAAAATGGAGTCCGGCACAATACCTTTATCCGGAATACGATGGTTTATATCAACAGGGAAAGCAATATCTGTATGTCAGCCGGGGACAAGGGTATCTTGGATTTCCGGGACGTATCGGACTCCGCCCGGTTATTACCCAACTAAAATTAGTTGCTGAAAACAAACATTAAGTTACCTCCGACCGTAAATTTCCAATAAAGGAATTATTATAAGCATGGATATATTCAGTCACTTTAATTTTGCAAGACAACTGATTTTTTACTTTGTAATTGTATTGATTGCTGCTTTCGGTTTTATTTCATGGACTTTAACAAATTCTGTAAAACACTTTATCGGAAACAATACATATACACAAGCGCAAATTTTCGCCGAAAATATACAGATCACTTTCGAAAAAGAGATGCTTGAACTGGAAAACATTCCGGATAAAATAATCAAAACATCCGGATATTGTTCTATGGAATATATTTCCACCTTACCTGAAATAGTATTGAATAATTACCCCCAAGTGCTCAGTTGCTCACTCCATTGCAACATCTCAAATCCTGACACAACCACTCATAATCATCTCATCGCCCTTCGCAACCCCAACGGAGAAATAAAACTCAACAAACCCCGGTATTGCACATTCCGCCCTCCGACCCAAGAGCAGATTATCCATCAAGCCCGGCATGGATACTGGATTCATTCCAATATCAGACAAGAAAAGACCATTGCTTTTTGCTATCCTTTATACGGCAACGCCAAACACCCATTAGGATTTCTTAAATTAGATTTTCCCTACAAAACAATTACAAATTTCATTTGTAATCATAAATTATATAAATACGGCTATTTGTTTATCATTGATTCTGCGGGAAATTATCTGGTACCTCCTTTTCAACAAGGCACTGTCAATCTGTCGCAATTTGCTCCGTTCCCCTATCTGAAACAAAAAATAACCCAAGGTGGCACAAAAACAATGATTTATAAAAATAAAAACATACCTTACTTTGTTCACTACACCTCTATTCCTTATATAAACTGGTATCTGGGAATTGTATGTCCATCTTATGCAACCTTAAATTCATCCAATAAACTCTATTGGATTATCTTCATTTGCCTGGGAGGCGGACTTTTATTTCTGTTTATCGGAACTATCAATATTGTACATCGGTTATCTTATCCTTTAAAACAACTGGCCTATACAGCCCGTCAGATTGCCGACGGAAAATTTGACACCCCTATTCCACGTCTCAAATGCAGTCATGAAATACATGAACTCTACAACTCTTTCCGTTATTTACAACACAATCTTATCAACTACATCGAAAAATTGAAAATCTCCACAGCAGAAAAAGAACAAAGGAATTCAGAAATGAATCTTGCCCAAAAAATTCAACAACGTTTTCTGCCCCACCACATTACTTTGCCTTCCCATATTGAATTGGCAGCAGAGCTTCGCCAATCCCGGGAAGTCGGAGGAGATTTGTATGAATTTTTCATACGGGAAAATCGTTTGTACTTTGCCATTGGCGATGTCTCCGGAAAAGGAGTTCCTGCCGCACTTTATATGGTGTCTATTTCCAAACTTTTCCGGTATGTAGCTTGTACACTAACCTCCACCGCTCAAATATGCAACACCATCAACCAACACATGTGCGAAGATACCGAAGACGATATGTACATCACAATGTTTATGGGAATCCTGGACATCAATACAGGTATCCTGACATACACCAATGCAGGACATCCCTATCCATTAGTCATTCATGACAACGGAACTTCCCATTTCCTGGATAAATGCCCGGACATGCCTATTGGTATCCTCGAAAATCATTGTTTTACAGAACATACTTACACCCTGCCCAAAAACAATACACTATTATTCTATACAGATGGTATTACAGATACCGAAAATCCGGCAGGTCAGTTTTTTGGCAAAGAGAAATTAATCAGATGTGCTGAAAAAATGGCAGCCTCTTCTCCACAACAAATCATACAAGCAATACTGGAAGACATCACTCAACATATAGATACACGTAAACAAACAGACGATTTGACTTTACTGCTTATCCGGTTTAAAGGTATTTCCTAATTCTGTCGTGATACTTTGCAAATACGCTTTCAGTAATGTTGTATTCTCCTGAATACTGTCCCCGGCAACAAATTGTTTGTTTTGAAGATTAAAAATACTTACCCCTTTATCCGAAACAATAGCTGCAGCATTGGGATAAGAATAAAAAGCAAAAGGCTGTGCAGAAACAGCCAAAAGATTCCGGCTGTATTTATATCCGGAATGATCCATCCCCAATTGAGCCAATACAGTTGCAATCATATCGGTTTGCGAACCGATTGTATGAATCACTGTGTCTTGTATATTCAAGGCTCCTCCGGCTAAAAGCAAAGGAATATGATAAGCCGCCGGCAAATTAGGATCAATATGCTTAATTACCCGCGTTCCGTGATCCGCCATCAAAATAAACAAAGTACTATCCCAAATTCCCGACTCTTTGCATTTCCGGATAAAATCACCAATACAACGGTCACTATAATGTATCGCATTCATAAACAAATGTTCCGAATCATCGCCGGAAAAAACTTTTTCACCAGGTACAGTAAACGGCTCATGGCTACTCATATTAAAAGCCATATACATAAACGGCTGAGGAGCTACTGTCAAATCTGCATACAAACGCTCAAACATGTATTCGTCATGTACCCCCCATTTAAATCTGTTCTCTATAGCAGCCCCCGAAAAATCATCTTCGGTCACGACACTCTGAAAACTCATGGTAACATAAGAACGGAAACTCCCGAAATTAATATCTCCGGCATAATAATAACGGGTAGTATATCCTACACCCTCCAAGTCTTTTGGAAAACGGGGATATTGCACTATCTTATTCGGATATTTGATTAATGCGAGAGAAGGATTAGAAGGCAAACCGCTGATAGCAGCCACCATTCCTCGGTCTGAGCGGGAACCTGTCGCATAAATATTTGAGAAAAGTACTCCCTCCTTTGCTAAAGCATTCAAATTAGGAGTGACATCCGGCAAACCTCCCAACACCTCTATTGCATTGGCAGTAAAACTTTCCAATAAAAGAAATACAATATTAGGCCTTTTCATCCTTAATAATTCCGGAAATTCCCCCTCAGTTTGTTCAGCCTCCCTGATAAGCCGCTCTGCTTTTTCCGTCGGCATAAAAGAATAAGACTGCCCTGTTTTTTTGATATGCATCAGTTCATAGACAAAATTCCACACCGGATTGATTGCCGCCTGATTAGCATACATGTTTTCAGGATGAAAAAACACAAAACTACTATTCATCGGAGCCACATTAAAACCTCCCCTTACCGGAATAATCATCCCCCCTCCAATAAGAAGAAATACAGGAATACTCCAATACTGACCGGGTGAATATTTCAAACCGGATAACAACAAACGCTTAAAAAAACACCATGCCCCCACACAAAAAGCAGATGCAAACAAAATCAGACAGCAAATGAGCCACACAGGAGTAGATGCCATTGCCTCCCCGGGAGTTTTCAGATACATCAACGGAGTGGTGTCAATATGATATCCCCAATTCTTAAACAATTCCAAATCAATTGTCATCACAACGGAAAAGAATACCAGACAAAGAACCGTCAGTACAGAAAATGCCATTCGTACCACCCTTTGCTTTAAAAACGGACTACAAGCCAGAATCAATGCAGAAAACATCATGATATATCCTCCCAGAGAAAAATCAAGCTGTAAACCTCTCACAATAATATGCCACACATCCCCGCCCTCCAAAGTCTCTGTGTCCTGCCATTGATAGAAAAGAAAAATCACTTTGGCTACAACCGAAAGACCTACCCAAAACAGATAGTATTTCAGCAGAAATATTAATTTTGCTTTCATCAGTAATAGAAAACACTAAGTTTTGTGCTGCTTCTTTTTAGCAGCCGGAAACAACACATTATTTAAAATCAAACGATATCCCGCAGATTGTTTATGTAAATCCAGCTCAGTAATAGGATCGCCTACGTAATGCTGATAATCTTCCGGATCATGTCCCCCATAAAAAGTCCAGGTGCCCTTACCATATTCCCCATGAATATACCTGGCCTCTCCTGCAGCTTTATTTTCTCCCATCACCAATACATTCGATTTTATGAACTTCCGGTTATAAGCCGTAGTCTGCCCCATAAACCCCTTAATCATATTTTCATGATTCTGACACAACATCGTAGGAACCGGATCCCATTTTGCGGAAAACTCAAACAACAAAAAATAATCCTCTCTTTCCGGAACTTTCCGCACATCAGTGACATCTATATCTGAATATTCATATACATTCGGATTTAATTCCAATTTAAAATCCTTAAAAGCAAACGTTTTTGAATAATCCAATTTAGATTGAGCATCAGGGTCAATAGGATCCCCGTCAAACATAACATCACATATATCAACATCCATAGCAGCCAAAGCAATATCATACGTATCCGTTGCAGAACACATAGCAAACATAAATCCGCCATTCGCCACATAATCCCGGATTCCACGTACAACAGCCTTCTTCAACTCTGAAATTTTCGTATAACCATACTTTTGAGCTGTCTGTTTATTAGCGGCTTCCTCAGTCTTATACCAATCCATATGACGGTAATTTCGGTAAAATTTCCCCATTTGCCCGGTAAAATCCTCATGATGTAAATGCAACCAGTCATAATCTTTCAACTTTCCATCCATAATCTCTGAATCATACACCACATCATAAGGAATCTCGGCATAAGTCAGTGCCAGGGTAACCGCATCATCCCAGGGTTTCTTTTCCTTTGGAGAATACACTGCTATTTTAGGGGCTTTCTCCAATTTAACAGCATCTGCATTTACTTCATAATCAGCTATTTCACTCAAAATTGCATTCAAACGGGCAGGCGGAATAACCTCAAAACTGACCCCCTTTAATAAACACTCTGTCCGATTTTTCGCATCAAAAGGCAATACAAAACTACCTCCCCGGTAATTCAACAACCACTGAATCTCATACCCTTGTTTCAAGGCGTGATAAGCTACACCATACGCTTTCAGGTGATTAGACTGACTCTGATCCATAGGTATCAGAATGTGATTTGCTTTCACACCAGCACTCATCAGAAAAAAAATAAAAAACAACCAGCTTTTCATCACATTTCATTATTAAAAAGGTGCTTCCCCAAGACTTCCAGGAACTTCAAAATCTCCCCGTATATTATCAAATCCTTGCTCCAGCAACGGCACAGGCTCATCATTCATCCGGGAACTAAAAGTTTGGGTCACAACCTCACCGGTAGAAGCATTTGAGGCAAATGGTGAAGTAGTATCCAAATCACAGAACTGAGTCAATTCTGCCCGGAAACGAAGATTAACTTCACCAACCGCACCATTACGATGCTTGGCGATAATAATAGTTGCTATACCTAATAGAGAATTCCCTTCATTATCTACGGTAATACCATATTTTTCAGGCCGGTGAATAAACATCACCATATCTGCATCCTGCTCAATAGAACCAGATTCACGCAAATCCGAAAGCATAGGCTTCTTATCCGGACGGGATTCAACTCCACGATTCAACTGTGACAAAGCCAACACCGGAACATTCAACTCTTTGGCAATAATCTTTAACTGACGAGAAATCAGACTAACCTCCTGTTCACGGTTACCACGCATATCAGCACCTGCTGTCATTAACTGCAAATAGTCTATAATCAGTACTTTCATGCCATATTTTTGTTTCAAACGGCGACACTTGGCACGCAACTCAAAAATAGACAAAGCAGGAGTGTCATCCACAAGAATCGGAGCCTCTACCAAAGCCTTTATCCGGCTATGCAATTGCTGCCACTCTTCCTCAGTCAAACGGCCCGTCTTCAATTTTTCAGAACTCAATTCCGTTTCACTGGCAATCAAACGATTCACCAACTGTACGGCAGACATTTCCAAGGAAAACACCGCAACAGTCTGTTTATGTACAACAGCCATATTCCGTGCCATAGACAATACAAAAGCCGTTTTACCCATCGCCGGACGAGCTGCTACAATCACCAAATCAGATGGTTGCCAACCGGAAGTCACCGTATCCAATGCCTGAAAACCAGACGGAATCCCACTAATACCATCCGGTTTCTCAGCAGCAGCCTGAATTCCTTTGATGGCTTCATCTATAATTGGAGCAATCTCTGCAGTATCTTTCCTGATATTGCCATCAGCAAGATCAAATACAGACTTTTGAGCCTTATCCATCAAATCTGACACATCCGTTGCATCATCATAAGCCATCTCCTGCAACTCCGTACATACCCCGATTAATTTCCGTTGCAAAAACTTCTGTACAATAATTTTAGCATGAAATTCTATATGTGCTGCAGAAGCCACACGGGATGTCAACTGAGCCAGATAATAAGCTCCTCCCACCTGCTCCAGTTCACCACTTTGACGCAATGCTTCCGTGACAGTGAGCAAATCTACCGGATCATCATTTATAAACAATTTATGGATAGCCCGGAAAATCCGCTGATGCGCATCCTTATAAAAAACATCAGGCTCCAGCAAATCCCCCACAATAGAAAAAGCATCCCGTTCCAACATCAATGCTCCTAACACTGCTTCTTCCAAGTCTACTGCCTGAGGTGGCATTTTGCCATACTCCGCCTGCAAATCCTGTAGACCATTTTTCGCACCAAATTCCGATTTTTTTGCCATACTTCAATTATTCAAAAAGGCATACAACCTTAATCACATCCAAAATTACCTGAGCACTCCTCTCTTCTTTAATTCCCAAAAACATCTGGCCGTGGCTTCAACATCAGCCAAAGCATTGTGGGCATTATCAAATCCTTCTCCGAACAATATCTGATGCAATTCAGCCAATCTCGGAGATTTAAACCCCTTCTTACCAGGAAGCTTACAGTAATTGGTCGAACTTTTCATGGTACAGCATTTAGGTTTCAGAAACAGACTGGTCATCATCCTCAACCGTTCAAATTCAGCTCCGACAATACACTCATCAAAACTGATATTATGACCTACCAAAACATTTGCTGCCTCTACCTGTTCAGCAAACTGCTCCATCACCTCCCGAACAGGCTTTCCATTCTCTTGGGCAATAGCTGTCGTTATACCATGCACCCTTGCAGCCTCCGGCGGAATAATGAATCCATCCGGTTGTACAAGTACGTCCTGACTTGCAATAAATTCTCCCCGGTCATCATAACAAATCCATGCCAACTGCACCAGTCTGGGCCAATTTTCTATCTCAGTAACAGGGGCGTTCCAACGTACAGGAAGCCCCGTTGTCTCTGTATCAAAAAAAAGGTACATCCTACTTATCGTCGAGCTCAAAACTCTTATTATACTGATGCATAGCTCTATAACTCATACCCATACTGGAAAATCCTCCATCATGGTATAAATTCTGCATAGTAACTTTACGGGTCAAATCCGAAAACAAAGCAACACAATAATTAGCACATTCTTCTGCCGTAGCATTTCCTAACGGAGACATCCGGTCAGCAAAATCCACCAAAGAATCAAATCCTTTAATACCACTTCCGGCTGTCGTCATTGTCGGAGACTGAGAAATTGTATTTACACGAATCTTTTTCTCACGTCCGTAAATATAACCAAAACTCCGGGCTATAGATTCCAGCATAGCTTTTGCATCTGCCATATCATTATATTCGTACATTGTACGCTGTGCAGCCACATAAGACAAAGCGACTACCGACCCCCATTCATTTATTGCATCCAATTTCTTAGCAGTCTGTAGCACCTTATGAAAAGAAATTGCAGAAATATCCAAAGTCTTTTGCAGAAAATCATAATCCAGATCATCATAGGATTTCTTTTTCCGCACGTTTAACGACATGCCTATTGAATGCAGGATAAAATCCAATTTACCACCCAAATGTTTCATCGCCTCATTGAGCAGATTAGTCAAATCCTCCACATTAGTAGCATCAGCAGGAATTAAAGGAATATTGTTTTTCTCTGCAAATTCCTGAATCCCTCCCATCCGGATAGATAAAGGCGTATTGGTTAAAACAATCTCAGCACCTTCTTCTATACATTTTTCAGCCACCTTCCAGGCTATAGACATTTCATTTAATGCTCCGAAAATAATTCCTTTTTTTCCTTTTAATAAATTATAAGCCATTTTTTTTCTGTTTAATTTATTTACTTGCAGCATCCGAAACGGACACAAAAGCAACTGTTTGAATTTGCAAAGATACAAAAAAAACGGATTTTTTATGCCAACAAGCTCTCTGCTGCTTCCAGGGCTGCCGGAGTAATCTCTTTTCCGCTAATCATTCCAGCAATTTCACGTACACGTTCTCCGGATTCTAATTTTCGGATACGGGAAACAGTTGCTTCTGAATTGTCTTCTTTATAGACTTTAAAATGACAGTTTCCGGCAGCAGCAATCTGTGGCAAATGAGAAATACTGATGACCTGCATTCGCCCCGCCATCTCCCGCATAATCTCAGCCATTTTATGAGCTACTTCTCCCGATAAACCGGTATCTATCTCATCAAATACAATGACAGGAAGCTGTTTTGTTCCCGATAAAACGTACTTTAAAGCCAGCATAACCCTCGATATTTCTCCTCCTGATGCAACTTTAGCAATTTCTCCCGGCTGCTGATTCTTGTTAGCTGCAAACAGAAACCTGACATCATCACATCCGCAAGGAGTAAAATGCTCTAAAGGCAACAAATCCACAACAAATTCCGCATGCCGGATTCCTAACTCCATCAATAAATGCTTCATCTCTTCACACAACTTTCCCACAGCCCCTGCCCGTACCCGATGAATTTCAGCAGCCAGACCTTTCAGTTGTCCGGTTACCTCTTTCAACTGCTTTTCCATACGTTCAATCTCCTCATTTCCCCCTTCCATCCGGTCCAGTTTCGTCCTCAATTGCTCACATTCAACCGTTAATTCTGCAACCGATTCCACTTTATATTTAAAAAGCAAATCATAAATAACATTTAACCGCCCGTTAATCTCTTCTATCCGCCCGGCATTATATTCCACTCCCTCCGCTTTCCGTTCTGCTTCGTCTGCCAAATCATTGAGTTCTATCAAGACAGAATCCAACCGCTGACGATATTCTTCCGCCTCGTGCATAGAATGCTCTACACCAGCCAAAACATTCCGGACCCCCTTCAATATTTCCGTCACAGAATGTTCCGTATCCCGCAGGTTCCAGGTAACATTCGCCAAAGCAGATTTTATACTTTCCGCATTTGTCAATAAAGACAATTCCTGTTCTAACTCTTCCTTTTCCCCATTCTTCAAATGAGCTTTATCCAATTGATTGAACTGAAATCTCAGATAATCCCCCTCTTTTTCAATATCTGCAGCCCGGCTCTTCAATTCCTGCAATTCTACAGACCACCTCCGGTATTTCTGATACAATGCATTATACCTGGACAATAAAGCAGCATTTCCACAAAAAGCGTCTAATATTTCAGTCTGATATTCCGGCTTCCCCACCAAAAGTGACTGATGCTGAGAATGAATATCTATCATAAAATTACCGAATTCTTTCAGCAACTTATTATTCACCGGCGTATCATTAATAAAACAACGGGATTTACCTTCAGTCGTAATTTCCCGACGCACTGCCACACACTCAGTATAATCCAAATCGTGTTCCTCAAACCATTCCTGCAAACAATAACGGCTTACATTGTACTCTATCTCAACTACACATTTCCTGGATTTATCCCGGATAACCGAAGCATCCGCCCTTTGTCCCAAGGTCAGTCCGATTGCTCCCAATAAAATGGATTTACCGGCTCCCGTTTCGCCGGTAATTACAGAAAATCCCTTTTCTAAAATAACCTCAGTCTGGTCTATCAAAGCATAATTTGATATATCTATCTTCTCTATCATACTCAAACAAATTCAATTCATTTTATCCTGGATTAATGCATTATACTTTGAACTATTAGCCGGATTAATTTCCGATACAATATTATAAATTCTTTTCCGCTCATCCGTAAAAGCCGGCTTAAAAATATTCACAATTTCTTCCGCTTTTGCGTCAAAAAAAACCTGTATCAGATAAGAATTTGGTTTAGCACGATGTGCCCTTCGGACCAATTCCAAAGCTTCAGTAATGGCCAGTCTCCCGTCATTGACATTACCCGCCATCACATCGAGTCCCAACCGGTGATAACGATATATACATTCCCGCACAATAGCATAACTCCGGTCCTGTAAATTATTGATTAACCAATAACGGTTGCGATGACTCTCAAACGACTTCCAGCCAGCCTCACGGGTATTTTGACACTGAGCTACTATATTTTCCGCACGGCTGAAAAATTCATTTCCTCCCATTAAGGCAAAACTGTCATAATCCAATCCGATAATTACATTGGCATAAAAAGCCATCAGATTCACCAAATTACTATTCTGTCCACCTTCATTATAGACCAAAGGTTCAAATTCACGATAAGAAAAATCAATATCATTATCCCTGAAAGTCAGCAACGTCGTACTATAAGAAGAGTTATATACAGGACGGCTGACCCGGACCTGTAAAGTGCCTTTAAACTGATCACTTCCAATCTGCTCATTCAGAACCAACTGCAAACTGCACTCAATCCGCTCATCATAAGCAAAGACATGTTCCGACCAGTGTTTATTATTCAGAAATTCATACAGGTCCCGTTGCATATTACTGAAAAGCTCCCGGTTAGTTCCCTGAATTTTCTGAGAAGTAACCGATATATTACACTTAAGTTCCTGTGCTTTTAACCCACTCACACCAAGTACCAACCACCCGAAAATAAAAAAAAATTTATTCCACATCTCTGATATCTTTTTTATATCACAAAGATACAATTTTCCAATTTCAATTTTTCAATTTCAATAAATTTACTACTTTTACGCCGTCAAAAAGACATAATTATTTATCATAGTTCTTCATAAAAATGACAAGCAGAAGATTAATCAGAATCAAAGTTTTGCAACTACTTTACGCCTTTAGTAAAAAAGAAAGTGCAAATCTGGCAGACATCGAGCGCGATTTAATGCAAAGTATGTCAAAAAGTACAGATCTCTATTATGAAACTCTTTTACTAATCACTGAAATCAGGCACAAAGCTTTTCTGAAAATCGATGCAGCACGCAATCGTCGCTTAAGTTCCAATATAGATTTAAACCCCAATACCCAATTCATTTCCAATCCGGTATTCGATATCATCGAAAAAAATAAAAAATTCCAGTATTACATCAATAATAACCCGGTCTCCTGGAACGATACACAGGAAACAATCCTCTATTTCTATAACAAATTATTGGAATGGCCTGTTTATCAAAAATACATGCACCATAAAGACGTTTCTTTTGAAACACACAAACAACTGGTACTGGATATGTTCTCGGAATTAATCATTCAGGACGATATCTTTTATCAGACCATGGAAGACAAAAACATATACTGGAATGACGACTTCGAACTGGTGCTTAGTATCGTATATAAAACCTTATGGCACCTCAAAGCAAATACAACAGAAGACGACAATATCCTGTACCCGGTCTATAAACCACAGGAAGATGCTGAATTTGCCCGTACTTTAATGCGTAAAGCTTTTAATGAATACAACAAAAATATTCAGTTAATTGATAAATTTACCTACAATTGGGAACTTGACCGTATTTCAGATATGGATAAACTAATCATGGCATGTGCCATTTCCGAACTCAAAAATTTTCCGTCTATCCCGGTTAAAGTATCCTTGGATGAATATATAGAAATCTCCAAAACTTACAGTTCGCCCAAAAGTGGTGCTTTCATCAACGGTGTACTGGATAAAACGGTGTCCTTACTGAAAGATTCCAATGAAATCATAAAAACAGGACGAGGTTTGGTAGAGCAATAAAAAAAACAAAAATGGATGAGTACTTCAATAGATTAACGGAAGCCAAAACCTTTCGTTAATCTGAAGTCTGTCAGTTCTCTTTTATTCTTTACTTTTCCCATATTTCTGAACCACAGAAATTTCTTTATACTGCTGCAAATAAGGTATAACTTTGTCAACTTCTCCTATCACTTCATACAAACAATCATAAGCAGATGAAATAAATCCTTGTTTGCGAATATCTCCTATGAATCTCCATAAACCATCATAAAAACCGGCAATATTCAAAAATACAATAGGTTTACTATGTTCTCCCAACTGTTTTAACGTAATTACCTCAATAATTTCCTCTAAGGTCCCCCATCCACCCGGCAAAGCCACAAAAGCATCCGCCTGTTCACGCAACAAAACCTTACGCTCTTTCATATCAACAGCTTCAATCAGGCAATCCAGCCCCTGCGCCGCCACTCCACGTCTTGATATGCATTCCGGAATTATTCCGGTAACTCTGCCACCATAATCCATTGTCGCATTAGCAACTATACCCATCAATCCAACATTCGTTCCTCCATATACCAATTCATAACCAGCTTCCCCGATATTTCTGCCCAATTTCCTGGCTGCCTCTATATAAACCGGTCCGATACCTTCAGCAGAGGCGCAAAACACTGCAATTCTCATCCTTTTGTAAATTTTATTCTGTATTCCAACAAAAAAGAGTGCCGAAGCACTCTTTTATATCATCAAGTATCAATAGTCGCATAAGTCGCATTTTGCTCTATAAACTGCCTTCTGGGCGGAACATCGTCGCCCATCAACATAGAGAAAATACGGTCTGCTTCCGCTGCATTCTCAATAGACACCTGACGCAAAATCCGGTTTTCCGGAGACATCGTAGTTTCCCACAATTGCTCTTTACTCATCTCACCCAAACCTTTGTAACGCTGGATATGCAATCCGGCATCTCCCTTTCCGTTGCTCATTTCATTAACCAACTGCTCCAGTTCTTTATCCGTCCAGCAATAACGCTGCTCTTTATTTCCTTTCTTCACAGAATACAAAGGCGGCGTGGCTATATATAAATAGCCGTTCTCAATAACAGGACGCATAAACCGGAAAAATAAAGTCATAATCAAAGTAGCGATATGAGCACCGTCAACGTCGGCATCGGCCATAATAACAATCTTATGATAACGCAATTTTTCCAAATTCACGGCCTTACTGTCCTCCTGAGTACCTATCGTAATGCCCAGTGCCTGAAAGATTATTTTGATTTCCTCACTTTCAAACACACGGTGAAGCATCGCTTTCTCCACATTCAAAATCTTACCCCGCAAAGGCAGAATCGCCTGAAAACGACGGTCACGTCCTTGTTTGGCCGTACCCCCTGCAGAATCTCCCTCCACCAGAAATATTTCACAATTTACAGGATCATTATCAGAACAATCTGCCAATTTTCCAGGAAGTCCGGAACCGCTTAACACCGTTTTACGCTGAACCAATTCCCGGGCTTTACGAGCCGCATGACGCGCCGTTGCCGCCAAAATCACCTTATCTACAATAGCCTTGGCTTCTTTCGGATTCTCTTCCAAATAGTTCTCCAACAAGGAAGAAACCGCCTGCGCTACAGCCGTACCAACCTCAGTATTTCCTAATTTAGTTTTCGTTTGTCCTTCAAATTGAGGCTCAGCCACTTTAACGGAAATAACAGCCGTTAATCCTTCACGAAAATCATCACTGTTAATATCAAACTTTAACTTAGCCAGCATACCATGGCTTTCTGCGTAATTCTTTAACGTAGTAGTCAGAGCACGCTTAAATCCGGACAGGTGAGTACCTCCTTCTATCGTATTGATATTATTAACATAAGAAAAAACATTTTCAGAAAAACCGGTATTGTAATGCAAAGCCACCTCTATGGGTACACCATTCTTCTCCGTGGTAATGTCTATAGTATTTTCTATCAGCTTCTCACGGCTTGCATCCAGATATTCTACAAATTCACGCAAACCGAACTCTGAATAAAATACCTCATGACGTGGTTCGTGGGTCTCCGCATCCACATCCCGCCTATCCGTGATAGACAAGCGTATCCCTTTATTCAGATAAGCAAGCTCACGCAAACGGGTTGACAAAATATCATAACTATATTCTGTGACATAGAAAATAGAATCATCCGGTTTAAAAGTAATAGTAGTCCCTGTACGCTCCGTTTCTCCTATAATGTCAACATCACCGGCAGGAATTCCCTTATGATAAATCTGACGCCATACTTTACCTTCCCGGCAGATTTCCGCTGTCAAAGTAGTAGATAAAGCATTTACACAGGATACTCCGACACCATGCAAACCACCCGATACTTTGTAAGAATCTTTATCAAATTTACCTCCTGCGTGCAAAACCGTCATAACCACTTCCAAAGCCGATTTATTTTCTTTAGAGTGACGGGCTGTCGGTATTCCACGTCCATTATCCCGCACCGATATTGAGTTATCCTCATTAATAGTAACCTGGATATGGTTACAATAACCGGCCAATGCTTCGTCAATGGAGTTATCTACCACCTCATATACTAAATGATGTAAACCTTTTACATTTACATCTCCAATATACATAGACGGACGCATTCTGACAGCTTCCAAACCTTCCAGTACCTGAATACTATCCGCGGAATACTCTCTTGCTGTTTTCTCTATCTCTTCACTCATATTCTTTGTTTAATTGATTTTTTCACAAAACATGCAAATATAAGCATTTTTCCTTAGAATATCACAAAATAATTACTCATATTCCAGTGCGATTTTTATACTAAAATCATATGGCAACCATACCGGACACAAAGTCAGATTTTCTCGGATAAATTCATCATTAATCTCTCAATTTTTTCCATATTTACAGACTCATTTTATAAATTAAAATTTCTATCTATGAACAGAAAAACATGAACCTATCATACGACACATGGAATACGATTTTCCCCATCAAGGATTTCTCCACTGTAAAGACCAGTTTATGCTGGGAGACCAATATCTGGTCGCTCCTATGGTAACTAAAGGAAATTCCCGGACAGTCATGCTGCCTAAAGGATTATGGAAAGACGAAGAAGGGAAAAATTCAAAGGTCCCTGCAAAATAACCGTAGAAGTACCTCTGGAAAGACTGCCTTATTATAAAAAAATTCATTAAAAATATTCTCCCGAAAGTTTATTTATTCACTTTCGGGAGAAATATTTTTCATCTTTGGCTATTCTCACTTTTTGTAGTATCAGCCACTACTGTATAAACCAATTGCAATTTTCCGCTTTCTCCTTTTAAAGTCAATTGCTGACCGGTAATTTCAAAATTTTTCACTTGGGGCAAACTTTTCATATACTGATCTTCAAATTCCATATCCGGACAAAACATCATTGTCGAACCACCAGGCTGGATTGTCATATTGCCTTTTGCATCAGCCGTATATTTACCGAAAAAACGATTACAGCCTGCCGAACCATATACAGCAGTACTGTCACTAAACTGCAAAACCGGTACTTCCGCGGGATTCTGAACCGCTTTACCGTCCATTTGCATACTCTTTAATTGCCATTCACGTCCTTTTAAGAACTTCAAGGAATTTTCATCTCCCTTACAGCCTGCCAATACAACCAGCAGAGCAAACATCATTAATTTCATTGTTTTCATTTTTCTGTTTTAATTTATTGAGTTATTCATCATTTCATATCCGGCCATACAAATCGTAATTATCTGCACTGACAATTTCAACATTATAAAACTCTCCGATTTTCAATACTTTATCACTACTTATCAAAACTTCAGGATCAACTTCCGGCGAATCATGTTCGGTTCGTCCTATATAATAATCCCCTTCCCGGCGGTCAATTAAAACCGATAATCTTTTCCCCACCAGAGAAGCATTAACAGCTTCAGATACAACAGCCTGAATCTCCATAATCTGCTCTGCCCTTTCTTTTTTCACATCTTCCGGAACATCATCAGCGTAATATTTATCACAATAAGTATCTTCCTCATGCGAATACGGAAATACCCCCAAACGTTCAAACTTCATCTCCCGGACAAACTCACAAAGCTCTTCAAAATCTTCCTGTGTCTCACCGGGATGCCCGGTCATTAAAGTAGTACGGATAAAAATATCAGGTACCTCCCGGCGGATTTTACGGATTAGTCCAATAGTTTGTTGCTTTGTAATACCTCTTCGCATCCGTTTTAACATCGAATCACTACAATGCTGCAATGCAATATCCAGATACTTACAAACATTCGGCCGCTCTTTCATCACTTTCAATAAATCCTCCGGAAAACCGGCCGGATAAGCATAATGCAACTTTATCCATCTCAGCCCGTCAATCTCCGAAATCCGGCCAATCAATTCAGCCAAACGGTTCTTACCATACAAATCAACCCCATAATAAGTCAGGTCCTGAGCCACAACCAAAATTTCCCGCACCCCATGCTTCACCAACTCACGGCACTCCTCCAACAACTCTTCAAAATTCCTGGACTTATGTTTGCCGGTCATAATCGGTATAGCACAATAAGAGCAAGTCCGGTTACAGCCTTCAGATATCTTTAGATAAGCATAATGGGAAGGTGTAGTTAACAAACGTTGGCTGCGAATAGATTCATCAAAATGTTCCCCCATTCTGTCTAGAACCCCCTTCCAATCAAACTTTCCAAAAAAAGCATCCACTTCCGGAATTTCTGCTTCAAGTTCCGGACCATAACGCTGTGATAAACAACCTATGACATATACCTGTTGTATTTCACCTTTTTTCTTACGTTCAACCTGTTCCAAAATAGTATTAACTGATTCTTCCTTCGCGTCGCCAATGAAACCGCAAGTATTCACTATGACCACATCAGCATCCGAATTTTCTGCATCCGTCTCAGTAACATACCCGGCTTTATCCAACTGTTTTAGCAATACCTCGGTATCTACCAGATTTTTAGAACATCCCAGACTAATTATGTTTACTTTTTTCATAAATCACCCCAACAAACTCAAAACATTTTAAATTGTGCAAAGGTATAAAAATAGCTGACTTTGTCTGAACTCTTATCCGCATTTATTTTGAAAAACTACCATAACGGCAAAACCGCGTTATTTTATCATTCCCCACCCATTCTCAATTATTCTTTGTACATTTGTCATAAATATTGGGAAAAATAATTAGATTTGCACAAAAATTCGCTGTTTGTGCAAATTTGGTTCCACAACAGCCTATGAAAACAAAACTAAGCAGAACTAAAAACAAAATCATTCATGTAGCCAAATCACTTTTTACCGAAATAAGTGTATATAAAGCCACGATGAACGACATTGCCAATGCGGCCAACATAAGTCGTCGGACATTATATATGCATTTCAAAAGTAAGGAAGAAATCTATCAGTATGTTGTCGAAGACCACGTTAAAAATATTAATGAAAAATTGCAGCAGGCTGCAGATTCAGCTCTTCCGCCCGACCGGAAACTGAAGCTATATATTTTAGCCCGTTTCAATGCCATTGACAACCTGGTCCGGCAAAACAAGTATATTCGCTACGATTTTATTTTTAATAATCTGCGGGTTGAACAGTTGAGGAAAAGAATTGATATAAAAGAACGGCAGCTCCTGACCCGGATATTACAAACCGGTAAGGAACAAGGTCTTTTTAATATCAACAATCCCTCATCATTTGCCAAAACATTGCTGATTATGTTTAAAAGTCTGGAACAACCTTTTATCATCATCGGACACCGGAAAAGAAACTATCAGTCATTGAGGGAATATGTAGATTTATTATTTAACGGAATACTAAACAAAAGTTGACTCCATTGGCATAGTTGTTGTACGCTCAGGACAACTGCCCGGAGCAACTGACAGAAACAATGCTAAATTATGGAATTATACATCAACAAAATTACTCATTACCTACCGGAAAACACCGTCCCTAATTCTTATTTCAAAGAAGTAAACGGCCTGGATGACGAATGGATTTACTCCCGTACAGGCATCAAAACGCGCACCAAAGCCGGAAATGAGGAAAATACAAATACAATGGGTATCAAAGCCGTAGACCAGGCAGTTAAAACTCTTCCTTTTCCTATAGAAGAAATTGACCTGATCATTGCAGCAACTTATTCACCCTATGACACAGTAGCAACGCCAGCCCATATGGTTCAACGCAGGTATCACATAGAACATGCTCAATGCCTCAGCGTTTCTGCAGCCTGTTCTTCTTTTATCAACGCCATGGAAATCGTTCAGGGATACTTTGCCATGGGCAAAGCTACCAAAGCCCTTGTTATCGGCTCCGAACACAATTCGGCCTATGCCAATGAAACCGACCCTCAGAGCGGTCACCTGTGGGGAGACGGAGCAATTGCAGTCTTTGTATCCGCTCAGAATTACAGCGGACATGATCCTAAAATCATTGACATTTATACCCGGGGATTGGGACATATCGGAAAGGCTGCCGATGCTGTGTACCTGCGTCCTCAAAACGGAGGCATTGGTATGCCCGAAGGCCGGGATGTATTCGTAAATGCCTGTCATTATATGGTAGAAGCATTGGAGCAAGTCACCCGGAATTACGGAAAAAAAGTGCAGGACTTGAACTGGATTTCTTCCCATCAGGCAAACCTGCGAATCATGAAAACCATTGCCAAACAAACAGATATTCCCGAAGACCGTTTTTTAATGAACATCGAACAACGCGGAAACACCGGAAGCCCCAGTTGTGCCATCTCCTTATCAGAAAATCTCAATAAAGTAAAACCAGGTGATTTGGTAGGACTTGCTGTATTCGGCGGAGGGTATTCCTGCGGAGCCATGCTTCTCCAATTTTAAAAACGAAACGGAAAAGAAAGATGTGTCAAAATACTGTCAGTTTTTTTCAATCTTTTGACACATCTTTCTCTACATAAATCTGACCGGCCTGATATTTCCTGACGGTAACCTTCGTATTTTTCGTTATATATCCTCCCAGTAAGGAAACTGCATCATAAACTTCTCCTTCAATCAATACCTTCCCGGACGGACGCAAATCAGTCAGGGCATGGCCGGATTTACCGACCACTTGCTGTATACCCATATCCACTCCGACATACCCATCCGTAACTTTCTGTTCTGCATGCAAAGCAAAAGCAAAACGCCGGGACCCCATAAGTTTTGCCCCTAACCACATGCTTCCCCCTAACGCAATCACCGAACTGGAAACAACCAAAAACAAGGATTGAATTATCACCAGAACAAAATCACCCGGAAATTCAAAAGAAATCTGGTCAATACCGGCAAAAACCAAAGATAAAATAATCAGAATAATACCGGCAACTCCGGCTATTCCAAATCCAGGAATAACAAATATCTCCAACAACAACAGAATAAGGCCAAAAATAAAAGCGATAATTTCCCAATGACTGGCAATACCTTCCAGATAAAGAGGTGCAAAATACAACAAACATGCAGTAACAGCAGCAATCAAAGGAAATCCTACTCCCGGAGTCTGCAATTCAAAATAAATACCGCCAACTATCACCATAATCAATATTCCCCGCAAAACAGGATGAATCAAAAAACCGATAATCCGGTCTATTGTATCCGGCTTATATTCTTTTATCGTATAATCATCAACTTTTTCCAGAGCCAATATCTCTTCGACATTCTCAGCAATTCCGTCACAAAAACCGTACTGAATAGCTTCATGCGGAGTGAAAGTTACAATTTTACCACTATCACTTATCCCGGCAATCCGGATATTCTGGTCCACCATAGCCTCTGCAATATGAGGATCACGCTTCCAACGCCAAATCGTATCCTGTCCGCTTACCATCCTGTCTTTTCCGTGAGCCTGAGCTGTTGCCCGAATCATGGAACGCATATACGATTGATATTTATCCGGCATCGCCTCTCCGGATTGATTCACTACCGCGGCCGCACCGATATTCGAACCCTCACGCATATATATTTTATCACAAGCTATCGAAATCAAAGCACCGGCAGAAGCTGCATTATTATCTATAAACACCCAGACAGGTTTGGGATGGTTCAGAATAAGACTACGTAAAGAGTCCGCATAAACAACCATTCCCCCATATGTATTCATGTGAATCAACACATAATCTGCTTTCTGCTTCTCCGATTCATCAAACGATTTCCGGACCAGCCTCCATATTTGAGGCCCGATTTCAGATTTAATATCTACTTTCCAAACAACTGCATTTCTTTTTTCAGTGGCTCCCGCCCCCAAAATCAGTAAAATCCCTACCCAAACAAAAAACAATCTCTTACCCATTCCTTATCTCTTAATTCTTTATTCCATTCTCTTTAATTTCTATTTCATGCAATGCCACAGCACTTGCAATAACTGAAAGCAAAGATACAAAGCTACAAGCAATGATACTAATCCACGGAATCATCAGTACAAAAGCAAAAATACTACCTATCCCCATTGTCAGACCGATATTCTTATTTACATACCGGACACTCTGCCGGACATTAAAACATCTCCTCTCAATGGTATAATCCATAAACGCAAAACCGTAAAAATAAGCAGAAATAAGAAACAAAGCAAAAGGAACTAACAAACCAACCAAAGGAATAAATGAACACAGGAAAAAAAACAAAGAAAATAAAAGCTGAACAAACATATTCCTCAAAGCAATCCCTACCCCTCTGAAAATTTCCCAAAACAACTGTTTCCAGCTAAAAGGATATTCTTTCCCGGACAAATATGCCTCCGTGCGTTCAGAAAGCCAGGAATATACCGGAGACATAAATATCAAAACCAGATATCCGCCAAATGCCGCAAAGAAAAAGAAATAAATAATCTTTAAAACTATTTTGAGCAGAACATTGGAAACACCGTTCACCCATTGCAGCCAAGACACCCCCTCCAATAAATTCCGGAGCTGATTTCCAAACAATCCGTAAAGATTGTCTCCTGCATAAGAAACCAATATATTTCCCCCGATAAATAAAAATAACAAAATTAGCACCGGAAAAAACAAGAACCACCAGAATTTACGACTAAACAAGAGTTCAAAAGCCTTCCCATACGCCCGGATTCCCAGAAAAAATCCCATAATACAATTGTTTTAAATGTAACAACACGTAATCAAAATTGTTCCCAAAGATAATTTTTTTCAGGCAGTTCATAATCTTTATCTACACTACTTTATAGATTTTTTCCATGATTTTTCCGGCGTTTTTTATACTTTTGTGAACATTTGTGCAAAATCAGCAAGACGATTTTTTCATAAATACTAAAATTTAAACAAACGATTAAAGGATTTATATCATGCAACCATTAACAGCTATCTCGCCGATAGACGGCAGATACCGGGATAAAGTTGAAAACCTGGCAAATTATTTCTCTGAAAGTGCCCTCATCCGCTACCGGGTAACTGTCGAAGTAGAATATTTTATTTCTCTGTGCGAAATACCGTTACCGCAACTTAGCGGATTTAATCACGGGCTATTTGAACAACTCCGGGAAATTTACCGGAATTTTACCGTCGAAGATGCCCAAAAAATCAAAGACATTGAAAAAATCACCAATCACGATGTAAAAGCCGTTGAATATTTTATCAAAGAAAAATTTGATGCCCTGAACCTTTACAATTATAAAGAATTTATTCACTTCGGCCTGACATCACAGGACATCAATAACACGGCAGTTCCCTGTTCTTTCCGGGATGCCGTACACGATGTATATTATCCCGTAATTGACGAATTAATTGCCAAACTGGAAGAATTGGCCGAAGAATGGAAAGAAGTTCCTATGTTGGCAAAAACTCACGGACAACCAGCCTCACCGACACGCCTGGGAAAAGAAATCAAAGTGTTCACCTATCGTCTGACCCGTCAACTGGAATTGTTGAAGAAAGTAGCCATCTCAGGTAAATTTGGCGGCGCAACCGGAAATTTCAACGCACATAATATTGCTTTTCCGGAAATTGACTGGGCAGAATTCGGAAATAAATTCCTGAACGAAAAACTGAGCATTGAACGTGAAAGCTATACTACTCAAATTTCTAATTATGATAACTTTGCCGCCTTATTTGACAATCTGCGGCGAATCAACAACATTATTATTGACCTGGACCGGGATTTCTGGACATACATTTCCATGACCTACTTCAAACAAAAAATCAAGGCCGGAGAAGTCGGTTCATCGGCAATGCCCCATAAAGTAAATCCTATTGATTTTGAAAACTCAGAAGGAAACCTGGGAATTGCCAATGCAATATTTGAGCATTTAAGTGATAAATTACCAATATCCCGTTTACAACGGGACTTGACAGACTCTACCGTATTACGGAATATCGGAGTCCCGCTGGCACATACAATTATTGCCGTTAAATCAACCTTAAAAGGTCTCAACAAACTGATTATTAATCAAGAATCCATAGAAAAAGACCTGGATAAAAACTGGGCAGTTGTTGCCGAAGCCATCCAGACTGTTTTACGTCGCGAAGGATATCCCAATCCCTACGAAGCACTGAAAGCACTCACCCGTACCAACAACAAAATAACACAGGAATCCATAGCCGAATTCATTGATACTTTGGAAATTTCTGATGGTTTAAAACAACAATTAAAACAAATTACACCGTCTAACTATACGGGCATCTGAGACTTGGTATCAAAATGACAGGGACAGAGCAACAAAAGCCTGTCTTTGTCATTTGTTACTTCATAAACTTAACATTACTTTATGCACGACCTTATCACTATCCTCCGAAGATTTATTCCTCCCTATAAATCCCGGGTTGTTAAAAGTATTATTTACAATATTTTACACGCATTATTCGGAAGTCTCTCCATTGCAATGCTGATTCCCATACTGAAAATCATATTCAATGACCAGGAAGAAGTGACTGAGTTAGTCCCCTTTCACCCGGACCTCACAACCCTGTCTCAAATTTTTAACTATTATGTTACAGCCATTAAAATAACCTATGGTCCTTCCGGAACTTTAATTTTAATTGGTTGTTTTGCTGTCTTTACCACCGGACTGAAAACAGGATTTGCCTATCTGGGAGCTTACGAATTAATTTATATCCGCAATGGAGTTGTCAGAGATATCCGGAAAAACATATATGCCAAAATACTATCCCTACCCCTGCCTTTCTTTTCTGAAGAACGCAAAGGAGATATCATATCACGGATGACAGGCGACGTACAGGAAGTCGAAGGGTCAGTGATGAGTTCCCTGGATATGCTTTTTCAAAGCCCGATTCTGATTATGGTATACCTGGGAGCTATGCTTTATATGAGTTGGGAACTCACTTTATTTGTATTCGTATTATTGCCCTTAATGGGACTACTCATCGGAAAAGTTGGAAAAAATTTAAAACGGCATTCCTGGGAAGGACAAACTAAAATGGGAGAAATTCTGGCCTTGATGGAAGAAACACTGTCCGGTCTACGGATTATAAAAGCTTTCAATGCCGAAAAAAGAATGAAACAAAAATTTTCAGACGAAAATGAAGCTTACCGCCGGATACAGAATCGTTTAATGCGACGCCGTTCTCTCGCCCACCCGATGAGCGAATTTTTGGGAACCATTGTTATCGTCATTATCCTCTGGTTCGGAGGGACACTGGTACTCAACCATACCAGTTCCTTGTCAGCAGCAGCATTCATTTCGTACATCGCAATGTTTTATTCCATCATAAATCCGGCCAAAAATCTGACAAATGCATATTACAGCGTCCAAAAAGGCCTGGCAGCCATGGAGCGCATTGATGTCATACTTTATGCCGAATCTTCTGTCAAAGAATCGGAAAATCCCCAAAAAATAAATGACTTCCAACAGGACATCACTTACAAAAATGTTTCTTTTTCCTACAATGACAACAAACAGGTTCTGAAAAACATCAACCTCAGGATCCCAAAAGGAAAAACCATTGCTTTGGTCGGACAATCCGGTTCCGGCAAAAGTACCTTTGTCGACTTATTACCCCGTTTTTATGACGTGAATCAAGGAGAAATTACGATTGACGGTATTAATATCAGAAACCTGCCATTCTATAATCTGCGGGAATTGATGGGAAATGTCAACCAGGACCCCATTTTGTTTAACGATACTATCTACAACAACATTGCATTTGGAGTTGAAAATGCAACCCGGGAAGAAGTTGAAAATGCTGCCCGTATTGCAAATGCCCATGAATTTATTATCCAAACTGAAAATGGCTATGACACCATTATCGGAGACCGGGGAGGAAAACTCAGCGGAGGCCAGCGGCAACGCCTGAGCATTGCCCGGGCAGTCCTGAAAAACCCTCCGGTCATGATCCTGGACGAAGCAACTTCTGCCCTCGACACAGAGTCGGAAAAACTCGTACAGGAGGCTTTGGATAATTTGATGAAAAACCGGACCTCTATTGTAATCGCCCACCGGCTCTCCACCATTAAAAATGCGGACTTAATCTGTGTATTTCATGAAGGAGAAATTGCTGAACAGGGTACACACGAGGAATTATTGGCACTCAACGGCATTTATACAAAACTTTATTACATGCAGAATTTTTGATATGATACCGGAAGAAGGAAAATTATTGGGCAAAAAAGTAGATTATCCGAAAAGCTATTGCCCGGAAATTCTAGTAGCCGTACCGCGTTCTCAAAACCGGGAAACTTACGGAATATTCCGGGCAGAGGAATTATTCTGCGGCTGGGATTGCTGGCATTGTTATGAATGCAGTTTTTTGTTGGACAACGGTATGCCAGTCATTGGTATTTTAAAAATAGTATACCCATCAAATAGCTTATATATTGTTGAAAGTAAATCCCTGAAATTGTATTTGGGCTCATTCAACATGCTCTCATTGGGCCAAGACAAAACTACAGGTATTTCCAATTACACCCGCCGGATAGAAGAAGACCTTAGTCAATTGCTATCTGTCCGCGTAAATGTATGTTTTTACTCGGATTTCCCGTCAGAAATGCCATTTGATTTCAATGAATACAGAATTCTGGAAGACTCTGTTCAACCGGATTCAATCTCATTTTCCGTCTATCAGGAACAGCCGGCCTGGCTGGAAGAAAACATTTCCAGGTCAGCCGGCGAAATAAAAGTATGCAGCCGCCTGCTCAAAAGCAATTGCAAAATCACCGGGCAACCGGACTGGGGCACCCTTTATATCCGGCTGAAAGGCCAAACACTTCCTGACAAACAGGCATTACTGAAATACATCATTTCTCTACGGAATGAGAATCATTTTCACGAAGAAATCTGCGAAATGACCTATAAACGTCTCTCCGACCTGTTTCAACCTGAAATATTGATGACCAGTTGTTTATATACCCGCCGTGGCGGAATTGACATATGTCCCGTTCGTGCCAACAAACCCGAATTTTTACCCCAATATTTACCGCAAGCCCGGATTTTAACAAAACGTAGCTTCCGGCAATAAAAAAACTGTCCGAAAAATTCTTTTCCGGACAGTTTTTATATAATTACCAGAGGGCATCTTCTCCACCTGCTTTCATTCCCACTCAATTGTTGCTGGTGGTTTTGAGCTGATATCATATACTACACGGTTTATCCCCCTCACGTTATTTATTATCCGGTTAGATACTCTGGCCAGAAATTCATAAGGCAAATGGCACCAGTCGGCAGTCATTCCGTCAGTAGATTCCACAGCACGAAGTGCCACTACACTCTCATAAGTCCTCTCATCTCCCATAACTCCAACGCTTTGTACAGGCAAAAGAATAACTCCGGCCTGCCAAACCTGATTATATAAACCTTCTTCCTGAAGCATGGAAATAAAAATATCATCAGCCTCTTGTAACAAACACACTTTTTCCGCAGTAATCTCCCCTAAAATACGTATAGCTAAACCGGGTCCCGGAAAAGGATGCCTTTGCAAAAATTTATCAGCCAGTCCCAAACTTTTACCCACCCGGCGAACTTCATCCTTAAACAACAAACGAAGTGGTTCCACCAACTTCAATTTCATATAATCCGGTAATCCCCCCACATTATGATGGGACTTAATCGTTTGGGAAGGTCCGTTCACAGAAAGCGATTCTATCACATCAGGATAAATAGTTCCCTGACCTAACCATTTTGCATCTTTTATCTTGGAAGCCTCTTTATCAAATACGTCAATAAAGGTACTACCTATTATTTTCCTTTTCTTCTCAGGTTCTGTCACTCCTTTCAAACGTTCCAGAAATAAATCACCGGACTCGGCCCCAACCACATTCAATCCTAATTCCTGATAATTTTCCAATACATTTTTATACTCATTTTTCCGAAGTAACCCGTTATCCACAAAAATACAAGTCAGATTTTTTCCAATAGCACGATGCAATAACATAGCTGCAACTGTAGAATCGACCCCACCGGATAACCCCAGAACCACACGGTCATCCCCCAATTGCTGTTTCAACCCGGCAACAGTTGTTTCAACAAATGAATCGGGCGTCCAGTTTTGACTGCAACCACAAATCCCTACCACAAAATTTTTCAACAACTCTTTACCTTCGGTACTATGATATACTTCCGGATGGAACTGAATACCGTAAGTCACTTCATTGTCCACCTTAAAAGCAGCATTTTTCACATCTGCCGTACTGGCAATGACCCGACAATTTTCCGGCAATCTTTCTATTGTATCTCCATGGGACATCCATACTTGCGAATTATCACTAATTCTCTGAAACAACACACTTTGCCGTTCTACAAAAGCAAGGTTGGCACGTCCGTATTCACGCTTATTGGAAGCTTTCACTTCTCCCCCAAAATTATGAGCCAGATACTGTGCTCCAAAACACACCCCCAACAAAGGCAAATGTCCCTTTATAGAAGACAAATCGGGTCGCGGTGCTTTCTCATCTCTCACCGAAAAAGGACTCCCGGAAAGTATCACTCCTTTTACTGAAGCATCAAGAGCCGGGTAATGATTGTAAGGATAAATCTCACAATATACATTTAATTCCCTCACCCTTCTCGCAATCAATTGAGTATACTGCGAACCGAAGTCCAATATCAAAATTTTTTCCTGCATTTTATATGTTTTGATTTAGCTGCAAAGATAAGTTTTTCTGATAAAAATCTAAGGAAGCAGGCAGAAATAATATACCTTATCCACACATGACAAAAATTTTCTATGGCTCATCAATAATCAACTCTCTAAGAAATTTCCCGGTTTCCGATTCTCTTATTTCAACCAACTCTTCCGGAGTCCCCTGAGCCACAATTCGTCCTCCCTCTTTCCCTCCTCCGGGACCCATGTCTATCAGGTAATCAGCAACCTTAATCACATCCAGATTATGTTCTATAACAATTACAGTATTCCCTTTATTTACCAATTTCTGTATCACCTCCAACATGATATTTATATCTTCAAAATGCAAACCCGTTGTCGGTTCATCCAAAATATATAAAGTCTTTCCCGTATCTTTTTTTGCCAGTTCTGTAGCCAGCTTAATCCGCTGTGATTCTCCCCCGCTGAGAGTTGTACACTGTTGCCCTAATTTTACATAACCAAGGCCAACATCCTGTAACATTTTCAATTTCTGCTGCAGATAAGATACATTTTCAAAAAATTCCACAGCCTGATTAATAGTCATATTCAATACATCCCCGATCGATTTGCCACGATACCTGACTTCAAGGGTTTCTTTATTGTACCGCTTTCCGTCACAAGCTTCACAATGTACATAAACATCAGGCAGAAAATTCATTTCTATCGTCTTAACCCCGGCTCCTTTGCATTCTTCACAGCGTCCTCCTGCTACATTAAAAGAGAACCGTCCGGCACCATACCCCCGGATTTGAGCTTCCGGAAGTTTTTCAAATATTTTACGGATATCCGTAAAAATTCCGGTATAAGTGGCCGGATTCGAACGCGGAGTACGGCCCAAAGGACTTTGGTCCACCACAACCACTTTATCAATATGTTCAACTCCTTCAAGTGTTGTATAAGCCAAAGGGGTTGTTACTGCCCGGTAAAATTTATTAGCCAATATCGGATGCAATGTACCATTAATCAATGAAGATTTTCCACTTCCACTAACCCCTGTTACACACACCAACATACCTAAAGGAATAGATACATCTACACCCTTCAGATTATTTCCAGTACAACCTCTCAAAGTCAGAAATTTTCCACTGCCTTTCCGCCGGAATTCAGGTATTTTTATTTTTCTGGTACCATTCAAATACTGTGCAGTAAGACTACTACTTTGTTTTATATCCTCAATCGTACCGATAGCCGTCACCTCCCCACCCTGACGCCCGGCCTTTGGTCCCATATCAACAATATAATCCGCATTTTCCATCATTTCCTGGTCATGCTCCACCACAATGACAGAATTTCCGTTATCCCGTAATTGTTTCAAAGAATGAATCAGACGCCGGTTGTCTTTCTGGTGCAAACCTATACTGGGTTCATCAAGAATGTACAATACATTGACCAATTGTGAACCTATCTGGGTAGCCAAACGGATTCGTTGCGACTCACCTCCCGAAAGAGTCATCGACTGACGATTCAAAGAAAGATACTCCAATCCCACATCCAACAGAAATTTCAGCCGTGTCCGAATCTCCTTAAAAATCTCCCCCGCAATCTGACGTTGTTTTTCTTCCAATTGAGACTCCGTTCGGCAAACCCACTCATACAAATCACTCAATTCCATCGTTGCCAACTCAGAAATATTTTTTCCGGCAATACGGAAACTCAAAGCTTCTTTGTTCAGACGCTGACCTTTACACACATCACATTCCACCACCGAAATAAATTGCTCAGCCCATTTGTTGGCCTTCTTGGAGGTAGTATTCTCTTCCTGAATGGTCACATATTTGATAATTCCCTCAAAATTATACAAAGAATTGGAAGATACTCCTAAAGCACTGTTCTCCAAACGAATCTGACCCGGATAACCATATAATACATCTGTCAATGCTTCTTCAGACAAATCCTTAATGGGAGTATGCAATTCAAAACCGTGCTTTTTCAAGACTGTCTCAATCTGCCAGAATAAAATGCTATTTTTATATTTTCCCAAAGGTTCTATACCTCCCTCATAAATAGACAACGCATTATCGGGAATGATTTTGTCTAAATCCACTGCCGTTACACACCCCAATCCTTTACATTTCGGACAAGCTCCGTGGGGCGAATTGAATGAAAAAGAATGCGGAGCCGGATCACGGTAAGATATACCCGTGTCCGGACACATCAGGTGACGACTGTAATATTTCACCTCCTCGTTTCCCATCGACTTCACCATCATTACCCCCTTCCCGACCTTCATAGCTGTCGCTACCGAACTTTTCAATCGCTTCATATCAACCTCCTCCACAACCATCTTATCAATAACCACTTCTATATCGTGGATTTTATAACGGTCTACACTCATTCCCAGACTAATCTCCCTGATTTCCCCGTCTACCCGGGCATAAATAAACCCTTTCTTACGCATACCTTCAAAAAGGTCTTTATAATGCCCCTTACGCCCTTTTACCATAGGAGCCAGAAGATATATCTTCTCACCAATAAAATTCTTCAGAATCAAATCCAGAATCTGCTCATCCGTGTACTTTACCATCCGACTACCGGAAATATACGAATAAGCTTCTCCGGCACGGGCATATAACAAACGTAAAAAGTCATATACTTCAGTTGTTGTTCCAACCGTCGAACGCGGATTTTTATTGGTAGTTTTCTGTTCAATAGAAATCACCGGACTCAAACCGGTAATCTTATCAACATCAGGACGTTCCATTCCCCCCAGAAATTGTCTTGCGTAAGCAGAAAAAGTCTCCATATACCGCCGTTGTCCCTCAGCATAAATCGTATCAAAAGCTAAAGAGGATTTACCACTGCCACTAAGCCCTGTTATCACAATCAGGCTGTTCCGCGGAATAGTCAAATCTATATTCTTAAGATTATGCTCACGCGCACCATAAATGGCTATCTGCTCTTTTTCATCCTGTATTCCCTGCATTTTTTTCTACTCCCTAATAATTAACTTACAAAAATAAGGGAAATATGTCAAACAGAAAAATGAAAGACTAAAATCTACTCACTAAAAGTAAAGGTATGTTTATCCAAAAAAAGTTCCCGGAAATACCTATTTATTGTACAATAAAGTCTTTCCACTGTCCGGGTTGGATCGGCTGCATAAATTTTACCTTTTTCCATTCCGAAATCTATAATATATAATCCGGCAGTCTGAATGTCCACTTTATTTTTATCCGGCAATATAAACCCACCGGGACGGTAAGCCACAACATAACATTTCCCTCCCACTAATACGACTTGCATATCGCGATCATTCCGAACCACTTTTACCTGTCGTAAATCATATTTCAAAACCTCTTCTTTTGTCCGGGCAGGCAATATCAAATATTGATAGGCCGAAGGAATCCCGCCCCGATGTTTAATATATAAGGCTGTCACTTCCTGTTGTTGAAGTTGTGGTTTATACATTCCCATAACATCGCTCCATTTTCCGCAACGATTCTCAACTTTAGCTATGCAAGTGTCACCTTGCAGGACAATATACCCGGTATTTCTGTGAAAAAAACGAACCGACTGTCCTACAATAGAGAATTCACGCTTAATAGCCTGCCATTTCCTTTTTTTTTCCACCAGCAAATCTCCGGATTTTAAAGCTTGCTCCACAGATGTTGTAAGCTCTCCCTCATTTGCAAAAAGCTCACTTCCCAAACACAATACACCATTTTCTGTAAAAACCCACGCCTTGTGTGCATATATCCCATCCCGGTTCAGCTCCATAGCAGTAACACCTGACGTGCCATCCGATATTCCACCGACAAAATCGCTCTGATTCCGGGAACGTGGACCATAACGGACTGGTATCGGAGCAACAGACTCTATACACGTGATTCCCGGTATTTTACGCCAATCCCAGAATGGAAAAATATTCCGGTAAGGATTCCCGTCTGTGTAAATATATAAAGCTCCGTCACCAAGATAATATCCCAATTTGTTATCTTCATTAACCAACTCAGTCCCTATCACCCTTCTGGAAGCCATCTTTACCGAAGCCATCCATTGAGAAGTCCGGTGAATAGTTTCATCCGAATCTGAAAAAACTTTATTTCCCACCCATAAATTATTCCCCATGGGTTCTAAAAAATTATACCGGACAAACTCCCTGATTTCCTCTGCCTGTTCCGAAGTACATCCCTGCATCAAAGAAAAAACAGAAAAAAGCAAAGTATAGGCTTTATGAATATCGGCATAACGGAACAATTGCCGGTTCAGCCCATTGACATCCATAAAACCGCGCCAGATAAACCATTGATATCCTTCCTTGAAAAAAGAAAACAAATCATTCTGTTGCCCGGAAGAAAAAGCCAGCGGAGTCTTCGCAAACAATTCAACATACATACACATATTCGACAAAAACGAAAGCCCGTAATTTCCCATTTGTTGCTGGGGACCATGCTGGTGAAAACTCCAGTCACTCTTTATACCTTCCGGTTTTCCCAATACAATTTCCGAAACAATGGTATCCCGTGCTGCCTCTACCAAAGCATAATCCTCCTCCAACAATCCCCGGATCAGCACATTTCCTGCCAACCACACTTTATTCTGACCAGTCATCCCAAACCGGGAATATTTCATTTCCCGGATAGCATACATTTTCTCATCCGCACTCAATTCATCCTCCAACAACAGAAAAGCCGTACCCAAAGTCTTGGGAACCCCGATCTGATTATACCACCAGTTTAAACAAGAAAAATCCCGGTGAAACCAAAAAGCCAAGGAACAATGAATAGTTCTGAGCAAACTATCAGTTAACCGCTCCGGATAAAAAACACGCGATTCGTAATAATATCTGGCTAATTTCAAAATACGTTCTGTATGTTTTTTAGGTTCCCACCCCGACCGTTTTTTATCCTGATAATCAATATCCGGCCAGGCCCCATTGGGTCCTAAGGTGCTGACCAACAATTCAATTTCTTCTGTTGTTACAGAAAAACGCTGGTAAAGTTCCACAATGTTCTGATCAGAAACTTCCCGCTCCACCGGAATTTTTGCCAACAAATTCAGATAAGCACTCCTTTCTTCATCCGAGGAAACCAAAAAACGAAGATAATTTTCTTTAATCTGCTTCAAACATGCCCGCCTTGCCGGGCTCTCCCCGGCATATATAATTCTGAAAACAAACAAACACGCCAAAAACAAACACACCTTTTTTCTCATGACAAATTTAAACGATAATTATATCAAAAAGCAGAATACCTACCTGCAAAGGTAGGTGAAAAAAAAGAAAAAGGGAGGCATTTTCGGTATATCTTTAACTCGGAAAATGGAGGGATTAATGAAAAGATGTTATATGTGCGTGCGTCTGTGTGTGGTGTATATGTGCGTGGTGTATTATTCCCGTAGAACACTTTCCAGATATTTAAAGAACTTATCCGCAAATCAGCTTGTTAATAAACTTCCCCTCCCCCGTGGTGTGTGCTAAATAATCTTAATCTAAATAACAGCTAAAATAAAATCATAAATCCAATCATTCATATATGCACTATTTTACGCAAAGAAAAAAAGAAGGTTTCAAAAAATTCATAGATACCAAACTATATTTATGAGTTTACATATTAAAAACACAAAATATTCTTTATTAAAAACGATGACGATTGAAAGAAGAACTGTATATTTGCAAACGATTTAAAAATAAAATAATCTGAAATGTTTCAGATTACAAGTTAATTCATAGAAATATTTCCAATATGGAAGTTGATAATATATTTGCTCAGATAACCAAAGCAAGCGAAGAAGAACAATTTAATTTAATATTCAAATCTCCGAACTGCAGGATAGACCGTATTATATCAGCCGGACACAGTTCGCCAAAAGGATTTTGGTACGACCAGGAAAATGACGAATTTATTATGCTGCTTCAAGGAGAAGCCATCCTGGAATTTGAAGACCGTATGGTAAATCTGAAAGCCGGAGACTATATGCATATTCCTAAAAACTGTAAACACCGGGTAGAAAAAACCAGTATTGATCCGGTATGCATTTGGCTTTGTGTATTTGATATAGATTAGCTTTAATTCTCTCCTTTCAGGTTTGGCAAACTGATATGGTATTTTACTGCAAGTATCCGGGCAACAATTACAGAAACAGCCGCAATAATCTGAGCCAATATCGGCCCCATTTGACAATGGATACAGATATAGTATACTAAACCGCCAAAAACACAAGCCAAGGCATAAATTTCTTTCCTGAAAATCAAAGGGACCTCATTAATCAAAGTGTCCCGCAATACTCCGCCCGCAGCACCTGTCAAAGTCCCCATAATAATCCCAACCCACATCGGATATCCATGAGTAATACTTTTTTCAATACCTACTACAGCAAAAAGTCCTAAACCTATAGCGTCAAAAATAAAAAAAGTATTGTTTAAACGAATGACATATTTCCCAAATAAAATAACAAATCCCAGAGCTGCAGCTGTCACCACCAAATAAGAAGACTGCAACATCCAAAACGGAGTCACATCCAATAACAAATCCCTGATCGTTCCCCCACCAACGGCCGTTACAAATCCTACCACATAAGCACCAAACCAGTCAAACCGCTTAGCAGATGCTAAACGAATACCACTAATCGCAAAAGCAAAAGTACCAATATAATCTATTATTGTCAGAAAATCCATCGTCTATCTTTTTTCAGCGCGCAAAAATATAAAATTAAAATTAACTTTATATTTTTTTATAATCCTTTTTAATAAGATTAATTCAACCATTATCCTTTATTGGTTTCAATTCTATATAGTTCAATTAATAGAAAAGCCGGAGGGTTCAGCTGGTACATGATTCCCGAATTTCAATTCTACTATAGTTCAATTAATAGCGTTTTTCTTTCCAGGCTCGCCCCCTTTTTCCTGTTTGGCTTTCAGTTCATCGTACTGCTTTTGAAGCTCGGATTTCTCCGTCCTTACCTTGTCTACATCGCCCTGAAACGCTTTCAGCAAGGGTTCAACCCCTGCTATTGCCGCCTCGATTTGTGATTCCTCTGTGACGGTTTTAGATAAGTAATCAGCCACCCCGTCAAAGGCTTTTTCGCCAAACCCCAAGTTTGCATACTTGGTTTTCAGTTGAGATAAGATTTTTGTTTTCATTCAAAACTGAATAAAAAAAAGGACAAGCACCTGACAGCCGAACACAACTATCAGACACTTGCCCTTCGTTAGCAATTCCGTTCATTGTTCAACTGGTAGTGTATAGCTTCATACACCTGATAGCAACGCAAATATACGAATTATTTTTATTTAGACTAATTATAAACAATATTTTTTTGTTTCACTGTCTATAACTATGGATTATTTTTCATACCTTTGTTACAACTCTTAAACAGAGCCAGCTATGCTGCGGCATGTGCGCTCGTAGGACTACTCCGGTAGTTACTGCTGAAGCGGAGGTTGATTACCTGCCGCTTCTTTTATATAATAATCTTATCTTGCCTTTTTCGTACAACCAAACTTCTTTTATATCATATTGAAAGTTTTTGTCTTTAATCCGGTCATTGATTACTTTAGTTATATAACGGTCTGACGCCCCTTTATTATTGTTTATTACAAGATATGGAGATTGTTTAAATCCGTGTGAAAGCATATTGGAAATTTTCCGTTTCTTAAATGGCGTTGTGTAACTTTCGTATTCATAGAATTTGTTCCCCACTTTGAAGTCTGGACACTTCTGGTGATATGGCGTGCCTTCCAGTGCCCCGAATATGTTTTTGTATTCTTTTGATTTAAAATGAACATTTGGCAATATGGCAGTTTTTTTGCCCATCTTGGCAAATTCCATCGATATGTTATAAATATCCTTATAATCCGATGCCTTTTTATTTACATTTTGGTGTATTTTTACGTTCCCTCCGTTCTCAAATGTTTTCACAGAATAGAATCCTTGTGCGTCTTTGAATACAGATTTATAGATAAAATACTTCTCAGCATATTTGGGGTTATTCGTGACGTATCGCGGAGGTGTTTTCCACCCTGATATTTGCTTTCTATGTACCCGTGACCATTCGATGAATTTCTTTGGAATATCGGTTATCATCTTATTTCAATTCTACTATAGTTCAATTAATAGACTTTTTCATGTTTGATGTTTGGTATTGCGTTATTTATTTCAATTCTACTATAGTTCAATTAATAGAGTAGAAGTATTTTTAATTATGTACAAAGGCCTAAATATTTCAATTCTACTATAGTTCAATTAATAGACTATGGAAGAATTGAATGGTATAAAGCTTTCCAAATTTCAATTCTACTATAGTTCAATTAATAGAAATTCAATGAATCCGAAGCGACAAGCGAAAAATTAATTTCAATTCTACTATAGTTCAATTAATAGCTGGTACGAGTCATATGTTGATGTCCAACTTCAAAAATTTCAATTCTACTATAGTTCAATTAATAGTTGCTTTTTACACCAGGACGTAAGCCTCGCTATAAATATTTCAATTCTACTATAGTTCAATTAATAGCCTCGTTATTAAACGCTTTTTTACATCTACAAGCAATTTCAATTCTACTATAGTTCAATTAATAGTATCTTCCTAGGTATTATCAGCTCAAGACAAACTAATTTCAATTCTACTATAGTTCAATTAATAGGTCTTGTGCCTCTTGTATTTCGCTCGTTCTCCCTTTATTTCAATTCTACTATAGTTCAATTAATAGCGGTTTCGTGTCAGCTTGCCGAGCCGTTCCAGGAATTTCAATTCTACTATAGTTCAATTAATAGATACAATACTGAACAAAACCCCCACCTCCTGTGGAATTTCAATTCTACTATAGTTCAATTAATAGGGGGAAAACAAAAGTTTTTGAATCGCTCATTTTATATTTCAATTCTACTATAGTTCAATTAATAGTATGATAAAGATGACTTCGACATAGATATATTATAACATTTCAATTCTACTATAGTTCAATTAATAGTTAAATTTTAATTCTATGGCAAGAAGAAGAAGAAGAATTTCAATTCTACTATAGTTCAATTAATAGCAGCGTATTTTTTCTGAAAAACCCGCTCTGAATAGATTTCAATTCTACTATAGTTCAATTAATAGATTCCACCAAGCTCAGCAAAACGACGAGCAACACGTATTTCAATTCTACTATAGTTCAATTAATAGCAAAGAAAAAATATCCGAAAAAATCCGGTACTACATATTTCAATTCTACTATAGTTCAATTAATAGCGGCTTCTCCAAACCTTCCGGCAATACCTCCGGAAAATTTCAATTCTACTATAGTTCAATTAATAGTTGAATCAGAAGTCATGGAACGATGAATTAATTTTATTTCAATTCTACTATAGTTCAATTAATAGAAATTTAATTAATGCAAACATTATTTAGTAAATTAATTTCAATTCTACTATAGTTCAATTAATAGTCAGTAGAGTAGGAGGGTTGGCATTTCAAAAGCATCATTTCAATTCTACTATAGTTCAATTAATAGCCATATAGCATCAAACCGATAATCCTCCACGTAAAAAATTTCAATTCTACTATAGTTCAATTAATAGAAAGGATATCATTCGGATTTTTGCTGCTCAGTTGAAATTTCAATTCTACTATAGTTCAATTAATAGCACATTCTGGTATAAACTCAATGGTGTACAAATTAGATTTCAATTCTACTATAGTTCAATTAATAGATATTTGTCAAACATATATTTATTAATGTCTTTTGGATTTCAATTCTACTATAGTTCAATTAATAGCCTCCAATCGAGGGTAAAGAGTGCTCTAAGAGAAACATTTCAATTCTACTATAGTTCAATTAATAGTCGGTTTTTTAGCATAGCGAAGATACGATATTTTTTTATTTCAATTCTACTATAGTTCAATTAATAGGGGGAAAACAAAAGTTTTTGAATCGCTCATTTTATATTTCAATTCTACTATAGTTCAATTAATAGGACACCAGCAGTTTCCCGCCAACGGCTTTCACCTGTATTTCAATTCTACTATAGTTCAATTAATAGCTTTGTCTTGCAAGTAGGTGTAATTGTTGAACTCCTATTTCAATTCTACTATAGTTCAATTAATAGTATACTACCGTTTCCAGCTCGCTCTTTTTCATTTTTATTTCAATTCTACTATAGTTCAATTAATAGCAAGCTGAGCTTGCTATAAAAACATCTCAACTTAATTTCAATTCTACTATAGTTCAATTAATAGACAGGATTTGTATTGGTGGAGCCTGCAGGTACAATATTTCAATTCTACTATAGTTCAATTAATAGTACATCAAGCACCAGTGGGGGAACTTCTGGAGGTATATTTCAATTCTACTATAGTTCAATTAATAGTAATACTTCCGTACTTTCCGAGGTTCGTGACACATATTTCAATTCTACTATAGTTCAATTAATAGAAGCATTCATATATTTTTGCTCAAAGTTTCCATTGTATTTCAATTCTACTATAGTTCAATTAATAGTGATTTATCGGTGACAACTCAGATTTCGCCGACTGAATTTCAATTCTACTATAGTTCAATTAATAGATGCAAGTGGATTTACTGTAGGATTAAGCTCTTCGTATTTCAATTCTACTATAGTTCAATTAATAGTTGACAACATAGTTTCTATTTTGACAGATACACAAAATTTCAATTCTACTATAGTTCAATTAATAGTAAACAGATTGCGGCGGAGGAATACGGCGCATATATATTTCAATTCTACTATAGTTCAATTAATAGATGGTACACGACCGTTGTACGTACCCGTTTGCACAAATTTCAATTCTACTATAGTTCAATTAATAGATGTGCGCACAACATTTATTTTGATACGTCGATGTATTTCAATTCTACTATAGTTCAATTAATAGCAATTGGAAATAACACTTTAAATTTCCAAATTCAGATTTCAATTCTACTATAGTTCAATTAATAGTTGGGCGGTAATTCATGGTATTGCGAGTTTGTACAATTTCAATTCTACTATAGTTCAATTAATAGTAGACTTGTATTGCCTTTAGCCCGTTGTTCCACGTATTTCAATTCTACTATAGTTCAATTAATAGCTTGATATTAATAGAACAACTAACAGGTGCCTCATTTATTTCAATTCTACTATAGTTCAATTAATAGAAAGATAAACGACACATATCAATTTAAATTACCAAGATTTCAATTCTACTATAGTTCAATTAATAGATGATTTATGTGTTAGGGCTTCTTTGAAGTTAGATTATTTCAATTCTACTATAGTTCAATTAATAGTTGTAGAGATAAAGATGGCGATGATTCTGTCAATTAATTTCAATTCTACTATAGTTCAATTAATAGGATGTATACATCTCCTGCTGCTCAAATGTCTTTATATTTCAATTCTACTATAGTTCAATTAATAGAAACAAGGAAGAATACGACCGACTTCACTTGTAAAAATTTCAATTCTACTATAGTTCAATTAATAGTATAACCACGACGCATGTTCAATTCAAGATAACGTATTTCAATTCTACTATAGTTCAATTAATAGTTTATTATTTATGTTTGTAAAATTTTAATCTTTTAATTTCAATTCTACTATAGTTCAATTAATAGAAACCGAAGACAGGGGAAGATTCCAAAAAATAATAATTTCAATTCTACTATAGTTCAATTAATAGCTAATTCTGCTTTATCTGCTGCTGAGATTTCTAAATATTTCAATTCTACTATAGTTCAATTAATAGTATTCTAACTACTCATGTTAATTCTGTTTTGACTGAATTTCAATTCTACTATAGTTCAATTAATAGACCAAGTCATTTCGTTACTCGAAGAAAAATTAAATGATTTCAATTCTACTATAGTTCAATTAATAGGTAGACCAAGCAAATCGAATAAAGGAATAAACACGCATTTCAATTCTACTATAGTTCAATTAATAGGCATTCTCGTTATTTAACTAAATGTATTTTTTAACAATTTCAATTCTACTATAGTTCAATTAATAGGCCAACACACACAAAAAGTGCGCCAAAATAAATTTATTTCAATTCTACTATAGTTCAATTAATAGTCCTTTTATTAGTATTTCTTCTTCTAATAAAACTAAATTTCAATTCTACTATAGTTCAATTAATAGTCATGGTCTTTTCCGTACTCAACTACGAAATTTTTATTTCAATTCTACTATAGTTCAATTAATAGCTTGGTTCTCAAGCTGGTCAGGGTTTTATTTCTGGATTTCAATTCTACTATAGTTCAATTAATAGTTTGATTTTTGCTTACAAGCATTACCTTAGTTCTTATTTCAATTCTACTATAGTTCAATTAATAGAATGAACAGAGCATTGTCTCCGACGGGGAAACTGCTATTTCAATTCTACTATAGTTCAATTAATAGGCAGTTTGATTTGTTAAACACTTATGGTGCAGCACAATTTCAATTCTACTATAGTTCAATTAATAGCAGCCTCGCGAGCAAGAGCCTTGTTTAAATCTTTCATTTCAATTCTACTATAGTTCAATTAATAGAGCTTCGCTGAGAGAATGTGTCTTATTTCCTCGTAAATTTCAATTCTACTATAGTTCAATTAATAGTCCTATTCAGGCTTTTAATAATAGTGCTTCTCTTAATTTCAATTCTACTATAGTTCAATTAATAGCTTGAAACTCAACTGGATTTACTTCAGACTTATGGATTTCAATTCTACTATAGTTCAATTAATAGCCGTCACTAAATTACAATAAAAACATTAGAAATGAATCATATACATTTAAAAACTTTCGTTTGTTAGCAATAAATTGCAGTCTACCTTCAATACTTAGATTTTCCCCGAGGTTCGACAACAAAATATAAAATTTTGATTTTCAACATGTCAAAGAACTTTAAGTGGTAATCTTTTATAAAATCTTTCCCTTCTTTTCCATTTTCAAAGCGGGTCGACGCTACAGAAAGTTAGAAACACTGGCCTTTTCATCCCCAATAATCTCCTTCTCCAGCCACTTTTCATCCCGGCTTTTAAAGAAAATCAGACTGTCTTTTTCGTCCATGATGTTTTTAGCTTCCGCAGCCAGTTGCTTCAATTGCACTTCCGAAATCTCTCCTTCAAAAACGCTGTTCTGTATCCAAGAAAGATAACGACGACACAGTTTCAACATTTTCGCCGTACGCTTTTGGTCCACATCATACACTAAAATCACATACATCCTACCACCAGATTTTCAAAGGTTTATACTCTTCCATCCCCAACAAATGCTTCGTCAGCTTATAACATTCCAACTTGACCAAATGTTTGTAACTCACACTTCGTCCTAATTTCCTATGCTTGATCGTTTCCTTGGTACGCTCCTCCCATTCCTGAGAAACCTTTTTCAGCGAAGACGGTTTCAGCAAACAACGGTTCAGATGCTGGTCGAAATCCGATTCCCGCAACTGCTTCCGGTTGAACATTGAAAAAATCAGACGGTCTGCCAAAATCGGTTTAAATATCTCTGCTATATCCAATGCCAAAGAATACCGCCTTTCACCCGGTTCATGCAAAAAACTGATTGTCGGATTCAATTGCGTATGATAAATCGCATCCAAACAGAGCGAATAACACATACTGTTGACAAAAGAAATCATGGCATTCACTTCATTCGATGGCGGCATCTTTGTCCGGTTGCCCATCGTAAACCCATCAATAATCCGGTCGAAAGCTTCGTAATACGTCTGCCGGATATTGCCCTCGATTCCCATCAACATAGGTACATCCGTAGCCGTTGCTATCAAAGGTACATACGATTCAATGCGTTCTATCTGTTGCACTGTATCCTTCCCCCGATTATTATAATACCGCAAATTTTTCAGCATATTGAAAGCAGCCCCGTTGATAAACTGTCGGGCAATCACCATCCGTTTATCATTTCGGATATGATGTTTCATCTGGGCAATCTGCATTTTCCCGGACAGCAAATAATCCTTTGGCATAAATGAGCCCGTATAATGCTCGTAATAATCGAAGAAATGCACTGCCACCTGATTCTTTCCCAAGAAATTATACAGCATACTATTGGCATCCAGACTACCGAATATAAACAGATTATCCACCGTTTCTATCGGAATATAACGCGGCTGTCCTTCCCGCCCCTCCTCATCAACAGGCGTAAACTTCAGCGTATTATCCTTCCGGCTCAATCTGCCCGGATTAAACAAATAATAGGTCCGTTTCATGATTCAATACTTTTCTGTTCCTCCTCGAATTCTTCTGGAGCATCTCCTGTTTGACATTGTTCATATCCCCTTATTTTATTCCTCTTCCCCCACATAACAAAACTCATAATATGAACATTGCCCGCATTTTCTTTTCGGCAAAGGCAGGGGGCAATCCTCCGCCCCGATAATCTCCCGGATTTCCGTTTCCATCTGCTGCAATCTCTCCCGGTCACCTTCTTCCAATTCCACCCGCATCGTTTCCCGCAACAACGGGTATTCCAACCGCCCGATCACTCCTCCTATTCCTTCCTGCTCGAAAAGATACAGGTAATATTTCACCTGCCAGACATGCGCCTCCTCTTTTGCCGCCGATTTCTTAATCTCATGCACCACCTTTTCTCGCGGATCGTAAAAGTCAATCACCGAACCGCCTATCTTCACCTCCTCGTAACGTGCCGCCCGGTTCGGATATGAAGTCTCGTGCACCAACTTCCCTTCCGTCACCAAATCCGACGTATGTTCCATGCGGATACTATGGGCATGCAGCCACATCTCCCGCCTACACACATGATACAAATTGATTAAAGTTGCCGTAACATTCATCATATAAATACAATATCTTTCAACGCCCTGCTATTCAATCCCATTTTATAATCATATAATCGCCCGTTCACTCCCTCTTGTTCCCAATGAGATAAGTAAAAATATCCTAACCTTTCCTCTCCCATACCACACTTCACTTCCTGTAATTCTTTGGAATAACAAACTAATGAAAAAGTGAAACAGGATAGAATACGTTGCATCATTTTAAAATCAACCTGCCCGTCCAAATCGAACTTCCTTTTATTCTTACTCTGCACCAAACCTTCATATACCTCCCATACCTCTTTCCCATCAAGCATTCCATTCACAGAAACAACTCCGTATGTTCTCAAAAACTCCAATTCTCTATTAGAAAACAACTTTTCCTTCATCCCTTGCTCTGCTGAATCCACTTCAACCGGTATACACAAAGGCACAAAAACAACCTCATTCTGTTGTTCTATAATCCGGAAATTCCGATCCACCTGCTGATAATCCATACCTTCCACATATCTTAAAAAATCCGAGCGAAAATTTTGAACATATACTTCTTCATTCAATGAATCAATCTTCTCAAAAACTAATTCATACAAACGGCCGAAATCCTTTTCCCGGAGAATACGTTCATACTCCTCCATAGGAATCTGTTCCCGAACAATCTGATATCTTTTATCCTTGCCATAAAGCACACGCGCCTCATCCAAACGGAACAAATAAACTTCACACCCTGTCTTCAAAGCATTCCGATTCACCCGTCCGGCTAACTGCTCATCGCTATCGATTAACGAAATATTCTTAAATCCCAAATCCATATCGATGTCCACTCCAGCCTCCACCACCTGTGTAGTAATTAACAGAATATTCTTTCTCCGACTTGCCGGATTCTTCAAGTAATTTATGATTTCCCGGCGGCGAGGTTCCAAAATAGTTCCCGATAGTACCAACACCTCATCAAAAAACGTTTCCCTGTCCTGTATCCACGTATAAAATTCCGAAGCCGATTTTTTATAGATAAACTCCATAATCGTATGAACCGTTCCATCCGCGATATTCCTTTGTTTATATTTTTCCGATTTTTCCAATACGAAATCTATCAAATGTCCCATCTCCATTCTTTCACAGAATAAATCTAACCGGAACTCTACCCTTTTAGCAAAATTCGGATTCAACATATAAGATTTTGCCTGAGGTAATAAATCCACAAATCCGGTTTCCTCCCTCAAGGGAATATGCAGTTTCCCGATTTTCGGTAATGTAGCCGACATCAAAATAAAACGTACCTGAAATAACCGGGCATAATGTTCAATCAGATAATACATTTTATCCCACAAAAGCGGATTATACGATTGCAATTCATCAATCACGACCACCGAATTCGACAGTCGGTGAAACAAATAATTCGCCTCTTTCCGGTTACTTTTCAACATATCGAAAAACTTTATGTGCGACAATACACATACCGGAAAAAGAGCAAACAACCGATCGATATAATCCTGTTGTTTATCGCCATACAAACCGTCCTCCCTACTTTCCGTATCTTTCTGAAAAGCTGCCTTAGAATGCAATTCTGCCAATTCCGAAGACGTCAATCCCAAAGCCGCTTTTAAAGTCTGGTAAGTCTGTGTAACCAAAGTAGTATAAGGAAAAACATAAAATACCTTTTGAATCTCGGGATGTACCGCCATCAGTTCCGTTACAGCCAGCATAGACAAATTCGTTTTCCCACCACCAGTCGGAGCTTCTATATAAAACAACCGGTCATCCGAATACTTACGGATTGTCTGTATCACTTCCACCGCCATCTCCGTCCGCAACCGGTTTAGATAATCTCCTGATTTTTCCTGAGGTTGCGAAAACACAAATCCTTCCAAATGCTCATAAATAACCCGGTTATGCTTATACCCTCTTAAATGGGCAATCACTTCTTCCACTCTCCGACGATCCTGAAATACACCAACATCTTCCAACCGATAACCGTTCACATATTCATGAGTAGCTAGATAATCGGCTGCCGTCAACAGAGAAGAATTCAATTTAATCAAAGCATACAGCGCAAAAGAAGCTTTCCGCATCCTCTCCGTTTCCTTCCGTATTCCCATAATACACTTGAATACCGCTTCTATATACGTCCAATCTCCCTTAAATCCCCATACAGAGAGATAAATCTGCAACTCCTCATAACAACTGGAAAACGACTCAAAAAATGCCTCCTCATTCGCATCTCCCAAACCGCTATTATGATGCTGACGAATGACATAAGAAAAGAAAAAGGCATACACAAACAAACACTTTTTCTCTTCATCCGTCAAACCGGCTTTTTTCCATAGCCGGTCCAACACAAAGGACAGAAACAACCAAGCCCCTAAAAACGAATGTCCATAAGGCGGCACTAATACTTCCGTCTTCCGACCTTTAAATCGCCGGTTAAGCATTCGCTGACATTGAAAGTTATCATTTACCTTTCCAGTATCATGAAATACAAAAACCGCTACAAACATCCGTTTCAGCTCTTCCTGCATACCCTCTGATCCATTCTCGGTAATTTCCGCGACTAAGCGGCAAATCACTCCCTCCAACCGATGTTGGTCTATCAACCAACAAGCCCTCTCTACCACTTTTCCGGTATGCTCTTTCAGAGTTTCGGGAACTTTCTCCGGACAGATATGCGCCAGATAGGAGTCATTTTTCAGATTTCCGAACAATGACTCCATCTGCTGATGCGCTATTTCCTGATAAACTTTCACTTTAAAACAATTGAATAATCTTGGTTGTCTCCCCGTCTTCTAATTGATACAAATTTCCGATTTGCGTACCGGTCTGTAACGTCCAATCGGTAAAAGCAAAATCCGCCAATTCATATTGCATTAATACTGGATGAAACCCAACCGGCAAACGCTCAAAATAGACAAAACTACTTTCATTCATCATTTTCATAAGCGACATGGAAAAACTGGCTACTACCTGCTTCCCGTTCAGCACACCTTCTTTAATAAACAAAGACGAAATCCGGAAATCCGTTTCCGGAATAAAATCCGAAAACCGATATTCCCGGAACGTCCCTTCAAACCAAGCTGCATATTCATTTTTCCCGAAATAGGGAACATACTCTGCCCAGCCTTGCCGGATATAATCATATAACTTCAGGTGATCGGCATTCTCTTCTTCCAGCAGCAAATAACAACGATAAGCCGGCCGGATCAGCATACTTTCCTCTACCAACAAATTCCCATCCTGATTAGCATATCCTACAGTATTGGTATATTTCACTACCGATTTCCGGAAGCATCCTTTCTCATGCCGGCCTTCCAGCGGTTCTATGCCAACAAACAAATTTTTCAGACGTTGATAATATTCCGGCCATTCCCCTTTCTGCCTGTACCCTGATAAACCGACAATAGCCCCCAATATACCCAGCAGAGCCGGTTTATGCAACATATTATAAGTCAGCAACACCCCGTCATTATAATCGGGCTTTTTAAAGAAACCGAAATCCGCCTGTAAATCAAATGAAATCAAATGACGATTGCTCATAACGCATTCAATTCAAGTTCAACCGTTCCTTCCGGTACACGGCTTACCTTTGTAATCCCCTTATTATAATACAATTCAATTTTGGCTATCTCTTTTTTAATATTCTCCTTTTGCAACAACGTGCTCACCTCAGAAAAATCAATTTCCCGTTCTGCATTCACCTTTATCAGTTCCACAAAGGAAGGCAAAACCAACTTAGATCCTTCCTTCAATTCCACCCATAGCAAAGCCTCGTTCTCCGTTCCTGCTTTGGCTGAAGAATCATAAAAAGTAGCCCCACAACGCAAAGCTTCCTTTAATTTAACTATATCTTCCTGTGTTAATCCTTGATTTCCGGAAAACTTCGTCACCTCATCCAAATTACTCGGATTCACAGAAAAATGATGCACATAATGCCCCTCTTTCAACTTAAACTGGGTTCCCAAAGTAGTCTGCATAGAATCAGCACTATTATCATTTGAATTCCGGAAAGGTGAAGCAATCTGTTCCGAATAAATAATTCCTTCCACATATCGGTTCACACCATGTGTCGGTTGTACCGCACCATGAATGGAAAGATTCGCCGCTTTACTGGCAAAAGTACCACCGAACAAACGCACATCCAGACAACTCATCAAATTCCCAAGAATCATTTTGCGTGCTTTCACTCCTTCTTTCTTATCCGCTTTTGGATAATCCCCGAAAAACCGGATATAATTCTGATCCAAATCGCGGGGCTGCATATCTTCATTCAAACTCTTGAAATAAAACACTTTTTCCTCCGGCCAATTCTTTCCGATATAATTCCGCACTGTATATTTCAATGCTTTATCTGTAGCATAAACAGTCCCATCGGGTAAAGTGCGAGGCTGATGCGAAAAATCCGCATTATAATTGGAATTAAGAGATTTAATGACTACACACCCGAATACTCTGTTTTTAAATACATTACTCATAACTTTATATTTTTAGATTAATTTTCCTCGTCTGTATCTTCTGATTTATCTTTAGCAAACAACTGATTATCCGAAAAAATACCAGCCAGCATCATCGGCAGATATTCCCGCATATTCGCCTTCGTCTGATAAGCCATCACCGAAGCAAAAGGATGACGGAAATACCCTGAAAAATTCTCATGCTTATACATATCGAAAAGCCGGGCAACAGCCTTATTCAATTCGGAAGCATGCACCTGTTGTAAAAAAGGTTCAAGTCGCTTATAACTTTTATCGGCAGTCTTACTTTTGTGTAGCAGATAATAAATCACTTGTCCGACAGCAAAAGCATACTGTTCATCATTTTCCAACGCAGCCTTTCCTTCCGACAAAGCTACCATAAACGCTCTTTGTTCTTCTAATTTACTTGCCATAGTATTTGTAATTTTAGATGGTACATCAAAATTTTCAGTCAGGCTAAACCAAATATTCATCTTATTCAACACACTCCAACGCTGAGAATGCTGATTCTCTTTCATTTCATCCAGACGGATATCCTCCAGCACACCGCTCAAAAGAATATCATCGAACATCTGCCGGGTAACCGCCTGCATCCTGGATTTATAGATATAATCATAAAAAGCTTTCCGGTATTTCAATACCAACAAATAGTTATTCTCCGATTTACAATATTTCGAGTCCAGCTCATCGAAATATTTCCGCTGTATATCACCCGCTTTCGTCTGAGTGATCAGGGAATTATTAAATATCACCCGCAAAACCTTATCTTCCAATTCAAAAACATGAAAAATTTTCTTCCCGGTCTCCACCTGAAAATAATCCTTTATCTCCCAATATTTTTTATCCCCTTGTTTCAATTCATAACGAAACTGGGAAACAAAATCGAAATCACAAACAGTATTGCCGTAATAATACAACAAATAATAATCACCAATATCCTCTTTATGCCTTCCATACAATTCCCGGATAATTTCCTGATAACCGATCTTTTTCCCTTCCGACAAATATTTGGAAAAGATAGAAAGCTCCTCCGTTTGTAATTCCTCCCGATAAACGAACAATGGCAACGGACGGGGTAATATATTCCGAAGCATGATTTCCTGGAAACTATGCAGATTACGCGCCATTTCTCCGGTAATACGTCCGGCAATATCAAAAACCGCCGACTGGTGTGACAAAAAAGGCTTTTTTGTCGGAAACCCATTCAGAAAATCACTGGTTCCGTATATCTCATTCCCAACCTTAACATTAAACTCGTTCGTATTGAAGAGTTTATCCGACAAATACCATTCATTTACCTGACGGTATTTTTCAATCGCCTCATCCAAATAAAGAATAATATATTCCTTATCTTTTACTTCCTCAAAATCCGCCTGAAAATAGCCGAACAAAGCATTCAGTTTTTCCCTAGAATTAATAAAATTCCGAAACACGCTTATCCTTTCCTTTTCTTCCTCCTCTACTACAAATGCCACAGCATTGGTAAAATAAGCCTCAACACGGTCGTATATTTTAATTTTGTCTTTCGAATACTTTCCACCTCCTTCTAATGACTCCCGTTTTAAAGCCACACAATAAGGAGAGCAAGAGTGAATTCCCTTTGCCGGTAAATCAAAACATTTATTGGTATTTACACACCAACTAACCTGAGCCAACTCGGCACACCGCTGCAAAAACGGTTCATCAAACTCCGTAGCCTTGCGAGTCAGACATACCTGTTCAACCGACTTTTCATCCATAAAAAGCACTCCATCCTTCTCCTGAACCTTCAGCAAAACGTGCAGCCCCTCCTTAGGCTTTAGCCCTGCCTGTTTCAGTTCCGGAGAAAGAGTATTCATAAAGTTGTTAATTTCTTGAAGCATAGTCAATTTTACATTAATATCAACATCTGATGCTATTAAATTATAATCCGGTAATCTGTTTTAAGATTATCCGCTTCAACCCCTCTATCCGTTTTACATCCCCCTTAAAATCCTCAGCCTGAAAAAATTCCAGTATACATTCATCACTCCACCCCTCCTGTTTCAATTCCTTCATTTTAAAAGCCAAACCAACAACAATGTCATCATAATCAAACCGATGACCATCTTCTGTTTCGTAAAAAATATCAGCCATATATCACAAATTTTATTAATACATGGCAAATTTAATATTTTATCAGTATAGTCGCATTAGTATTATATTTTTTTCTAAAAATAATTTTCTCTATCTTTGACACGCCTTAGACATGGTATTGAAAAGTATAATCGCACTAGTCTAAACTTTTAATTGCACCACATTCTTTGGCATTTTCCCCGTTCATAAAGAATGGGGGATTTTTATTTTTTCTTATCTTCTTCTATCCAATCTATTTTTCAATAACCAGTCAACTCAAAACTATCACCTCCACACACCCAAATCCCTGACTGTTGAGTCGTCCGAAGCCGCCGTCATATCCTAAACGCAGGAGTTCAGGCTGTCCATCCAGTTCAAATTGGAATAAATACCCTTTCATCCGCGTTTCCTGAGGTGTACCGGCTTTCAAAGTAATGGTCTTGGCTTTCGGGACTGACAATAGACGCAAACGGGTTACCGGCCAGGATGCATCCGGTTCCTGTCCGTAAAAAGCCCGGTATTTCTCCAGCAGATTCAGGTGCAACAACTCCGCAAATTTCGGATCATTCGGAGCCAGATGAAGTGTACGCGTAGTTATTGGAAACTGCTCTTCAATAAATACAGGAGAAAGTGTCTTAAAACACATTTTAGTCTCAAATACAGGCTCTGCAATACGTTCTATAGCTGCTACTTCAAAAACAATCTTAGACTTCCGATCCCCTACTTCCAATTGCCTATCTTTAAATACTCCCATAACAAAAGCTTCAATAGCCTCTAGCGGATAAAAAGAAACAACCAACCGGGCAGTGTCCGACAATACCAATAACCGGTCTCCAATAATCTTGAAACGTGGAATATGAAAATTTGAAAAAGTAAATAATTTAAAAACCTTTCTTTCTTTACAAAAACCTTTATTGTGCAGCCAATCAGCAAATACCGGATTCCCTTCATTCAATACCTTGTACAAACAACTCGACAACTCATACATATAATTACAAGGTAAAGTCGTTCCTGCAACTAATTTCAATGTTAACCTCAAACGCATATCAGGAAATTTTATTTGCTTTAAAAATAATTATAATTTATTATTTATGATTACTTTTTTACAAATATTTCCATCTTATATTGTATATAACATCAAAAACAGGCACTCTCCCTGCATTCTTTCAGCCAATTCTCCATAATTTCTTTGCCGCAATTGGAAATATAAGACTCAGGATGAAATTGCACTCCATGGATTGGTAAATCCGAATGATAAAAAGACATGACGTTTTCTGACTCGTCCAGAGAACTGATGACAAAATCCGACGATATAGTTGCCGCATCTACTACCCATGAATGATAACGACCTACTACCAAAGGATCCGGTAATCCGGTAAAAAGGATATCATCAGAATCTATACGCCTTAAAATAGTCGGATGACCATGCAACGGATAAGGTAAATTATATAAATTCGCTCCGAATGATTGCGCAATTGCCTGATGCCCCAAACAAATCCCTAAAATGGGATGCGAATATTTGCAATAATCTATCAAATGCAACAAATCACCGGCTTCCTCAGGTACACCAGGTCCCGGCGAAAGAATAATCCCCTCATAATCTTTCAGACATTTCCAGACAATCCGGTCGTTGTACATCATGTCAAAAGACGGAGATAACGCAGACTCCCGGAGCAACTGAACAATATTGAAAACAAAAGAATCGTAATTATTGATGACCAAAATTTTCTTCATGGATACAAAATTAATATCATCAGATAACTTAACAACTTTATTCATTTGTATTTTATAGCTTTGTAGCCAATAATAACAAAATAATGAAAGCTGACCTGGTACGAAAAGAGATGAACCGTTGCGGAATCGCAGGCACACCTTTCCTGTTCGGTGTGGATTTTGAAAAGAGCAATGGATTTTTTGTAGAAAACCCACTGAAAAACGCAAGCATTCCTTTTGTTATAGGTCAAACCAGCAACGTCCGGATCCCGGCAACTCCAATACCTGTTCCGGAATTAAAAATTCTCCGGACTGACGCCGAAGCCTATCAAAAGAAATTTGATACGGTCCACAAAGGACTTTTACACGGAGACAGTTTTTTGCTGAATCTAACCGAAAGAACCCCTATTCTGACCAACCTGACTTTAGAACAAATTTTCTGGCATAGTCAGGCAAAATATAAACTTTTATTACCCGGACAATGCGTCTGTTTTTCTCCCGAAAGTTTTGTACAAATCAAAAATGGAGAAATATTTTCTTATCCGATGAAAGGAACCCTCGACGCAACGATTCCTCAGGCAGAACAACTTTTACTGGACAATTACAAAGAAAAATGTGAACATGATACTATTGTCGACCTGATTCGCAATGACCTGAATCAGATTGCTGTTCACGTCAAGGTAAACCGCTTTCGTTACATGGAAAGAGTCCGGACCATTCATGGTGAAATTTTGCAGACAAGTTCAGAAATCTGTGGCACCTTACCCCAAAACTGGAATCACATTCTGGGAGATCTGATTTTTCACTTACTTCCTGCAGGTTCCATATCCGGTGCACCGAAACCCGCCACAATCCGGCTGATTCAAGAAGCCGAACAAATACACCGCGGGTATTATACAGGAGTTTTCGGATATTTTGATGGAAACAATCTGGACAGCGGCGTCCTGATCCGTTACATTGAAAAAGCAGGAGATTGTTACTTTTTCCGCAGTGGAGGAGGAATTACTGTCAACAGTTGCGCAGCAGAAGAATACCAGGAAGTATTAAAAAAAATTTATTTACCCATCTGAACAAAAACTAAATGGAAAATTCTCCTTTTTTCATCGATACACTAAAAGTCGCAGATGGCAAATTCATTCATCCGGAACTTCATCTTCTGCGTATACAACAAACCCAGCACGAAGTATTCGGCCATCATTCTTCCTTTTCTCTATCCGACAACCTGATTCCGGAAGAAAAACGCCATGGGATTGTAAAATGCCGGATCACTTACAGTCAAACCATCCATCAAATCAATTTTGATTTTTATCGTCCCCGGTCTATCGGGGCCTTAAAGCTGGTGGAAAGTAATAATCTGGACTATCATTTGAAATATGCAGACCGTAAATGTCTGGCTGAATTATTACAAATCAAAGGGACAAACGACGAAATACTGATTTGCCGGAACAACCGGATAACAGATACCAGTTATAGTAACGTCGTTCTCTATGACGGGAAAAATTATTTTACTCCAACAACATACCTGCTCAATGGTACAAAACGCCAATACCTTTTGCAACAGGGAAAAATAAAAGAAAAAGACATCAGCATCCGGGACTTGTCACAATACCAACGCCTTTATCTTATCAATGCCATGCTCGATATTGAAGATAATATCAGCCTGGCAATCAGTCAGATTTCATTTTAATATTCATACTCTGTACCTCTAACAACATATCCAGTACCACAATCGCTGCCATTGCCTCCACAACCGGAACAGCCCGGGGAACAACGCAGGGATCATGCCGTCCATGAGCCTCAAGTTTCATTTCTTCCCCTCTCTGATTAACCGTATCCTGTTGTTTCGTAATAGTAGCAACAGGCTTAAAAGCCACCCGAAAATATACATCCTCCCCGTTTGTCACTCCTCCCTGTATTCCTCCGGAATAATTAGTTGCAGTTCTGACTTTCCCTTCTTTCATTACAAAAGGGTCATTGTGCTCACTTCCCCGCATGGCAGCAGCAGCAAATCCCATTCCATACTCAAACCCTTTTGCTGCATTAATACTCATCATGGCTTGTGCCAAACGCGCCTGAAAACGATCGAATACCGGCTCACCCAAACCAACAGGCAAACCTTCTATCACACAACTCACCACTCCTCCGATGCTGTCTCCCTGCTCCCGGATTTCCCGGATTAAAGCAATCATTTTTTCCGCCGTTTCAGCATCCGGACAACGGACTATATTGTCCTCAGTCCGCCCCAATTCCACCTCCTGATATGACCACGGCATAACAATTGACCCAACCTGAGAAGTATAGGCCCTGATAGTTATACCATATCCCGAAAGCACTTGCCTGGCAACAGCTCCTGCCACTACCCGCGCTATATGCTCACGTGCGGAAGAACGCCCGCCTCCCCGGTAATCCCGAATACCATATTTTTTTTCCCAGGTATAATCAGCATGCGAAGGCCGGTATAAATTTTTAAGATGATCGTAATCTTTGCTGTTTTGATTCCGGTTATACACCACAAACCCAATAGGCATACCTGTAGACTTCCCTTCAACCACACCGGAAAGTATTTCCACCCTATCCTCCTCACTCCGGGAAGTAGACACTTCCGACTGACCAGGCCGCCTGCGATTCAGTTCCCCCTGAATAAATTCAATCGACACCCCGACACCTGCCGGACAACCGTCTATTATTCCCCCGACAGCCACGCCATGTGACTCACCGAAAGACATCAGCCGAAAAAATTTTCCTATCGTATTCCCTGCCATACTATTTTTCCCTCATCAATGACAGCATCCGCAGCCATCACCCTGAGAACCACAGTCACTGCCACAGCCACCTTCGGAACCGCAACCACTGCAACCGCCGCATTTATGGACATGTAAAGCTTCAATCTCTTCTTCCGTCGCATCACGGACACCCAACACTTCCCCTCTGAAATAAAGGTCTTTTCCAGCCATCGGATGATTAAAATCAATCTGCACCTCCTCTTCCCCTATCGATAAAATCCTACCTTGTAAACGTCGACCGATACTATCCATCATAGGTAATACATTACCGACAACCATATCTCCGGCATCAACCTCCTTAAATATATCTTTAGGTAAATCAACAATCATATCATTATTGAATTCACCATAAGCATTAGCCGCAGGAATACGAAATTCAAACTTATCTCCTTCGTTTTTGTCCAGCAGATTCATTTCAAAATACTCCAGAGTTTGCCCCTGACCACAAATAAATTCAAGAGGCCTGTCTGCTCCGGCCGTTTCAAGTATTTCACCGTCTTTTTCTGTTCTCAGTTCGTAACTTACCGTCACAAATTTATCTTTTGTAATCATTTTCCTGTATTTTTATGAGTTAAAGTACAAAAATACGACAAAATAACAGAAAACAGAAATATCGGTTAAAAATTCACTTTACTCTCTTCCCACCGGTTGTCTGTCCCCAAATACAAGACACTTTTATTCACCCGTTTTTTAGTTTTATTTCTTAAAATAATAAGTAAAGCAATCCCCTTTTTATAAAAAAATGGTACTTTCGCATTAATTTACATGGATTAAAAATGCGCCATTACGATTACATTATCGCAGGAAGCGGACTTGCAGGACTCTATGCCGCTTATCATGCAGCTTCTTATGGAAAAGTTGCTTTGTTGACGAAATCCGGAATAACAGAAAGTAACTCTTACTTTGCACAGGGAGGGATAGCAGCAGTAACAAATGAAGACGATGCCCCGGCTCTGCATTTCGAAGACACGATTATTGCCGGCCGGGGATTATGCGACTATCCGGCTGTGGATATCCTGGTGAATGAAGGACCGCAACGTATTCTGGAATTAATAGAAGCAGGTATGCATTTTGACATGGAAGATGGAAGTCTGGCACTTGGTTTGGAAGGAGGACACCACCGGAAAAGAATATTACATGCCGGAGGAGATGCAACGGGCAGAATGGTTACCAGCTTTATGATTAGTAAAGTAATCAATAATCCCCGGATTGACATTTTTGAAAATCACTCTGTCATCAGTATATTACACGAAGACAACTGTTGTTATGGAGTAAGGGCATGGAATTTGGTAAATCAATCCGAAGAACTTTATACGGCTCCCCATACTTTCCTGACTTTGGGCGGGACTTCAGCCATTTATAAGCGCACCACCAATCCCCACACTACCATAGGAGATGGTCTGGCTCTGGCTTATAATGCAGGATGTGAAATTGCCGACATAGAATTTATTCAGTTTCACCCTTCTGCCATTTATACCGATTCCGAAGAAGCTTTTTTAATCAGCGAAGCCGTCCGGGGAGAAGGGGCACATCTGATTAACCAGAACGGAGAACGGTTTATGCCTGCCATCCACGAACTGGCAGAATTGGCACCCAGAGATATTGTAGCTCAATCTATATACAGCCAAATGTGCAAATACAATCAGGATTTTGTGTGGTTATCCCTGAAGCACCTCGATGCTGAGATGATCAAACGCCGTTTTCCCAATATCTATGAAAAATGCAGGGAACTGGGCATTGATATGTGCGACCGTATTCCTGTAGCTCCGGCAGCCCATTATATGGTCGGCGGCGTAAGAACAGACCTGAACGGTCAGTCTAACCTCCGGAATCTTTATATAGTCGGTGAATTGGCTTCATCCGGAATCATGGGAGCCAACCGTCTGGCCTCAAACTCTCTGATTGAGTGCCTGGTTTTCGGAAAAAGAGCCATTGAAGCCTCCCGCAACACTAAGGCCCAGAAAGAGATTCCGCATTTCTTCCCCTGTTATCATTGCAATGAGCAATATGCGTCCGTATATATCCAGCTTAAAAAAGATATTTCCAGACTAATGACTGTCCATGCCGGAATTATCCGTAATGCAAAATTATTACAAGAAGGACTGGATAAGTTACAAATACTGGAAAACAAAATACCAAACGAAAAAAATGAATATTATTCTTTGCTCAGTCACAACCTGCTTACGGTTGCCCGTCTGATTATATGTTCGGCCCTTCGCAGGAAAGAAAGTCGGGGCGGACATTTTCGGGAAGATTTTCCTCAATCCGATGACAATTATTTGTATCACATCATACAACAAAAGAATAAAAAAATTACAACTACACCGGTAAATACCCAAAAATAATTCAGATAATACGAATTTCAGAAACTTAGAACCAGTAAATTCCTGTCTTTCTCAAAATCATAAATCAAAAATAAAAGTTATGCAATACGACAAATTAATAAATCAGTTAATCGATCTTGCTATTGAAGAGGATATCGCCACCGGCGACGTGACTACAAATTCTATTATACCGGCCCATTCGCGTGCTGTTGCAGAAATGAAAATGAAAGCCGATGGAGTTATCTCCGGACTTGAAATAGCACGTCGTGTCTACGAATATTTTGAAAAAGACATACTATGGGAACCTTGTGTAAAAGACGGAACTCCGGTAAAAAAAGGAGATATTATTCTCCGGATAGAAGCCAGTTATCGTTGCCTCCTTCTGGGAGAACGTCTCTCTCTGAATATCCTGCAACGCATGTCAGGTATTGCAACTGAAACTGCAAAATACGTCAAAGAATTGGCCGGTACACATACCCGGTTGCTGGATACCCGTAAAACGGCACCTGGCCTACGGGTACTTGACAAAATGGCCGTCAAGGATGGTGGTGCAACTAACCATCGCATGGGACTATATGACATGGCCATGATTAAGGATAACCACATCAAAGTTGCCGGAGGAATCACTAATGCCGTTAAAGCAGTACGTGCCAATATTCCGGCTGGTATAAAAATTGAAGTAGAAACTACCAACCTGAATGAAGTCCGGGAAGCCCTGGCAGTCCAGGCTGACATCATCATGCTTGACAATATGAGTAATACTGAAATGGCTGAAGCCGTGAAAATAATCAATGGACAAGCACAAACAGAAGCATCCGGTAATATGAGCATTCCCCGCCTGAAAGAGGTCGCTGCAACCGGGGTGGATTTCATCAGCGTAGGAGCACTTACTCATTCGGTTAGTGCACTTGATATCAGCATGAACATAAAAAACAATTAAATTATTACTTTATATTCTGATATGAATTATCCACACTAAAATCCTGATAAATAAACATATATCAGGATTTTAGTATGCCATTCGGAAAGCTCAAAAACATTCATCCGGTACAAAAATCTCTTCGGCACAACTTCTTTTCCGGCCCTTATCATAAACTACAAACTATTTTTTCTTTTTCCCTTTCTTTGTTATCTTTGTAATCGAAAATAAAAAAACTATGACGAATAGAGAAATCATTGACAGAATACAGTCATTGAAAAAAGAAAAAAATGCTGTTATTCTGGCGCATTACTATACTCGTCCTGAGGTACAGGATATTGCCGATTATCTGGGAGATTCTTTAGGATTATCCCAGGAGGCAGGAAAAACTGATGCTGATATTATCGTATTTTGCGGCGTACATTTTATGGCAGAAACTGCCGCCATCATCTCTCCGGATAAAAAGGTACTGAGTCCTGCCAAATCTGCCGGCTGCTCGTTAGCTGAAAGTATTACCGGATACGACCTGAGGGAATGGAAAAAAGCAAATCCGGATGGTATAATAGTCAGTTATGTTAATACAACAGCCGAAGTAAAAGCATGGACAGATATTTGCTGCACTTCAGCCAACGCATTAAAAGTAGTCCAGAGTATTCCTCAGTCCCGGAAAATCCTGTTTGTACCAGATAAAAACCTGGGAGCATGGATTATAAAAAAAACAGGTAGGCAAATGGAATTGTGGAATGGCAACTGCTGTGTGCACGAACGAATTACTGCTGATATAATCATTAACAAAAGCAAGGAATTTCCGGAAGCCGATATTCTGATTCATCCCGAATCTTATTGTTCACATGACGACCGGATACTCAATATGCCTCAAGCTTATATGTATTCAACTGCAGGTATGATCAGACATGCAGCAGCTTCACCTAAAAAACAATTTATCATTGCTACAGAAATAGAAACAATCCATAAACTGAAAAAAGACAATCCGGAAAAAGATTTTATTCCTGTTCATCCGCAAACTATCTGTGGACAAATGAAAAAAGTTACTTTAAACAACATCCTTGAGACACTCGAACAGGAACAATATGTGGTCGAAGTTCCTGAAAATATCCGACAAAAAGCACTACTTCCTATCACAAGGATGCTTGAAATTTGTTAATTGCAAACAACTGAAAAACTAATTTGAAAAAAAATGAATATATCTTTAAATTGGCTAAAAGATTATCTGAAAACAGACCTGAACGTTGAAGAAATTTGTGAAATACTCACCAGCATCGGACTTGAAGTAGGCGGTTTTGAAAAATTCGAATCTATCCGGGGAGGATTAAAAGGTTTAGTCATTGGTGAGGTTAAAACATGTGAAGCCCATCCGGATTCCGACCACTTGCATATAACAACAGTAGACCTTGGAGACGGTCGTCTTACTCCAATTGTTTGCGGGGCCCCCAACGTTGCCGCAGGACAAAAAGTTGTCGTGGCTACTATCGGCACTGTTCTTTATGATGGAGATAAAGAATTTGTAATTAAAAAATCCAAAATACGAGGCCAGGAATCAGAAGGTATGATTTGTGCGGAAGATGAAATAGGCATCGGACACGACCATGCAGGAATTATCGTCTTGCCGGCTGATGCTAAAGTGGGTACTCCAGCCGCAGAATATTATAACATCACCACCGATTATACCATTGAAATAGATATTACCCCTAACCGGGTAGACGGTGCTTCTCATCTGGGAGTAGCCCGCGACCTAAGTGCTTATTTACAGCAAAAACAGGAAAGTTGTTACACTTTACCTGCTGTGGAACATTTTAAAGCCGACAGTAATACGGCCGGAATCAGCATTGAGGTACAACGACCTGAAGCTTGTCCGCGTTATGCCGGAGTATGTATTGAAGGTGTCAAGGTTCAGGAATCTCCGGAATGGCTGCAAAACCGGCTGAAAGCCATCGGTCTTCATCCCATCAACAACATTGTAGATATTACTAACTTTATTCTATTTGAATTAGGACAACCTCTTCACGCTTTTGATAAAGATAAAATCAAAGGAAATAAAGTTATTATCCGCAGTTTTCCGACAGGTACCAAATTTACCACACTTGATGGAGTTGAACGTGAACTCAATGAAAATGATCTGATGATATGCAACACGGAAGAACCTATGTGCATAGCAGGAGTATTCGGCGGACTGAAAAGCGGTATCACTGAAAATACAACCAACGTATTTCTGGAAAGTGCCTGTTTTGATTCCGTATTTGTACGTAAAACCGCACGCCGTCATGGACTGAATACAGACGCTTCCTTCCGCTTTGAAAGAGGAACAGATCCCAATATTGCAATATATGCTTTAAAACGGGCAGCTCTGCTGATTCAGGAATTAGGAGGCGGTAGAATCACCTCCGAAATCATAGACATTTACCCCACCCCAATAGTCGATTTTGAAGTGGAAGTATATTATGCCCACATAGACCGTTTAATCGGCAAAGCCATTGGACACGAAAGAATAAAAAAAATTCTGAAGGCCCTGGAAATTAAAATTGTACGGGAAGATGAAGACAAATTACTGCTACATGTGCCGCCCTACCGGGTAGATGTACGCCGTGAAGCAGATATCATCGAAGACATTCTCCGTATTTATGGCTTTAATAACATTGAAGTACCGGCAAAAGTCAACTCAACCTTGAGTTTTTCACAAAAACCAGATGATTTCCGGTTAAAAAACCAAATTGCCGATTTGTTGGCAGCGAATGGATTCAATGAAATCATGAATAATTCCCTGACCAAAGCTTCCTATTTTGAAAATCTGGAAACTTACAAACCAGAAAACACAGTCATGTTATTCAATCCCCTTAGCTCAGATTTGAACGCTATGCGGCAAAGCCTGCTATTCGGAGGACTGGAAAGCATATCTTACAACATCAACCGTAAAAATAGCAACCTGAGATTTTTTGAATTCGGCAAAGCCTATACTTTTCACTCCAAAGAAGGTGAAAACCATTTGAAACAGTATAAAGAAGAAGATAAATTGGCCCTGTTTATCAGCGGTAATAAAATTCAGCCTTCCTGGAATAGTAAAGAACAGAAGACTGATTTTTTCAATATCAAATCTTATACCGAAATGATTCTGAAACGTCTGGGATTCAAAGTAGAAAACCTTACTCTTGATGAGGCAACCGAAGATATTTACCGGGAAGGGATAACCTACTCTCAGAAAGACAAACACATAGTCACTTTGGGAATGCTCAGTCACAAAATACTAAAAATGACCGGAATAGAACAAGATGTGTATTATGCAGAATTTTCCTGGGAAAATATTTTAAAAGCTGTAAAAAATCACACCATCAGTTTCACACCAATGCCTAAATTCCCGGCTGTAAAACGCGACTTAGCTCTGTTATTGGATAAGAAAACCGGTTTTAAAGAAGTCCGGGATATAGCCATGAGAACAGAAAAGAACCTGTTAAAAGCCGTCAATTTATTTGATGTGTATGAAGGGGAAAAACTTGGAGCCGATAAAAAATCTTATGCAGTTAGTTTTACTTTACAAGATGAAGAAAAAACTCTGACAGACAAACAGATTGATAAAATCATGAATAAATTAATGGGTACATACAAACACCTGTTAAACGCAGAAATCCGTTAAATAGCCTGAAGAAATTTCCAGACCAATAACACAAATAAATGTAGTTTTCAGTTTGTGTGATAAACACAAACTGAAAAAACTACATTTTTATTTCCTTTCCAGTTTCCACCACCCCGCCGGAATCAAACTTTTAAGAGAAAATCCCTCTTTACTACTGGCTAAAATGACAATAGAAACAGCAAATAATATCAAAAACATTCCCCCCAATTGCCAGAGTCCCAACTCCTCATGCAAAAATAAAAAACCCATTACCACTGCTGTCAAAGGCTCCATACACCCCAACACAGCAGTTGTTGTAGACCCCAGGTGCTGCACAGACAAAATCAAGGTAAAATCAGAAACTAAAGTCGGAATCAAAGCCAATAACAACAAGTTTATTCCGGTTTGAATATCAGGGACAGGGTCTAAAGCAATACCTTTCACCAACAAGTTTACCCCGAATACCACAGTTCCGACAAATAAAACATAAAAAGTCATTTTCAGTCCGTCCATTTGCTGTACACAGGATTTATTCACCCCCACAATATACAAAGCATAAGTCACCACTGTTACCAACACCATCATAAAGCCTTTCAGATGGATAGTTCCTCCTGCACTATTATTGCACAATAGATACACCCCGGAAATAGCCATTAATATAGCTAAAATCAAAGGAAAAGACACTTTTTCCCTGAAAAAAAGAATCATGACTAAGGTTACGGCCACTGGATAAAGAAAATGAATCGTAGTGGCCACACCACTGGAAATATATAAATAGGAACTGGTTAATAATAAAGCTGTCAACGAATAAAAAATCCCCAATACAGTCAAAGTCAATAATTCTTTCACAGTAACTTTCAGTTCATGTTGTCTGAACAGTAACCATATCCCCAACACCAAAGCCGAAATTCCAAAACGGTAAATCATCACCGAATCCACTCCGATTCCTCGTTGTATTACAGGTAGTGCAAAAAGAGGAATTAAACCAAATGTTGAAGAAGAAATTATTCCATAAAGCAGACCTTTAATCCGATTCATATCTTATTTTTACTAAACAATTTACAAATTATTAGTTCATAATCATTTTAATTTCAGGCAAAATTAATCAAATTCCAAAGTATACCTCAAGTTTTAATAAAAAGTAAGTATATTATTTCTGGTAAAAATTTGATTTATAAAAAAGAAGTTTTACCTTTGTAACCGCAATACAGGAAGTATTGATTGTAATTGCGGGGTGGAGCAGTGGTAGCTCGTTGGGCTCATAACCCAAAGGTCGTCCGTTCGAGTCGGGCCCCCGCTACCAAAAAGATCGGTTTATACCGGTCTTTTTCTTTTAAACAGAAATCCCTGGAAAATTCTCCTGAAAATACACGTTAATCTCATTGAGGAATACAAATATCAAAGAAATTCTTTACTTTTACATACAGCTCTGTAAAATGTGACAGCTATGAGCAAATACACCACCAACGAAGAAGAGAGCCAGTATCTGCCTAATCTGAAAGGTTTGACACGGCAGGAAGAAATTGCCGAAGCTGAATTCGAAGGATTTCTTATGGCCGAAATTATGCTGACTGAGCAACTCACTCCCGAAACTTGCTTTGATTGTAAATACATTTGCAATATTCACAAACTTGCACTAAAAGAATTATATTCATTTGCCGGAAAATACCGCACTGTAAATATGTCCAAAGGAGGCTTTTTATTTCCGGCAGCTCTTTTTATCCCGCAAAGCATGCAACTATTGGAAAATGAAATTTTAAATAAACTTCCTGACTTTTATGAAAATAAAAACCAATTAATAAAAGACATTGCTCAAGTACACGGAGAACTACTTTTCATTCATCCTTTTCGCGAAGGAAATGGCCGGGCAGCCCGCATTCTTGCCAATCTCATGGTCCGCAAACAAGGATATGAAGGATTACACTTTGAAAAAATAAATTTCAGAGATTACGTTGCAGCTGTACAACGTGTCAGTGAAAAAAATTACTTACCTATGGAAAAAGTAATCAAGACTATTTTTTAAGTTTTTCGTTTACCCTTTCATAAATAGTCATAACGCGCGAAGCGGGTATTGAAATACCTTCAATACGAAAAGAAGCAATCATGGAATTTAGGATAAATTTACGCTCCGGAGTACAAACCGGAGTCAGAGCAACTATATTTTTCCGGGTCTTTTTCATGAATACAAATATAGTAATTTTCAGACAGAATACCTGCCTAAAAACACTATTTTTATTTCAAAATTCAGTTTTTTGCAATAGGAAAACGGCAAAACAACTCTTTACAAACCTGCTTTTCAATTTCTTTAGAAAAGGGCACCACCCATACTAACTCGCTTCTTTCCTGCACGATGGCCCCAAGCACTTCAGCCATCAAAACAGTATCGTTAATTTCTTTAATTTCTTCCATAATACGCACACATCAAAAAGTGACCGACTAACTGTCTTCTTGGAAGGAGTCGGCAATTCCTCGGACAGAGACAAACTAATCGGCCACATATCTGATACGTGACGTATAGCTTTATCTTTCCTGTCCATATTAAAGTGTGCCGACTTTACCACAAGAAAAAGAATAAACTTACATCAATGAAATGATGCAACTCTTTGCATCGGAGCAAATTTAATAACATTTCGGGATAAAAAAATAATAAATATCTATTTTTATGCTAAAGAAATTATTTATAATTATTTTATTATCGAAATCTGAATTTTACACAGTTCTTATTTTATAATATCCAAACTTATTTTCAGAAAAAAGAAAAGTTTTCAGAATAAAAAGAGTTTCAAGTCAGTATTTTGCCCTTTACAGATTAGTGTTCCTTTCAACAATTGGTCACAAAAGCCACCAACCAGACCGATTAAATGCATTTCAATCGGCCTGCAATCTCCACCCTCTTGCTTTAATTTTCTGTTCGTCAACTTCAAAAGAAGACGGATTCATTTCATACATAATATAAGCCGGTTCATCTCCTGATACAACAGGAACAGACTCCAGTGTATCCCGTAAATCTGGAAATTGCATGGCATTGTAAGCAATATCCACACAACGGATAGAGGCACAAACACGCATATTTAATTTAACAAGTTCATTATGATGAGCTATCACTCCATATAAATTACATTCCCGGGGAAATTCCAAAGTTTTTAATAAATTACGGCTACAATTCAGATAAATTAACCACGGCAAATAATCTCCCAGTATCAATTCCTGTATCATACAAACAGAACAATCCAAAAAACTGAGATAAGGACATCTGGAAACATCCAGTTTTTTCAAAGCATTGTATGACACATTCAAATATTCCAGCCAGGGACACTCTGAAACATCAATTTCCCTAACCCAGCAATGTGAAATATTCAATTCATTAATCTCTACTCCATAAATTCTGATTTGATAAATTCCGGCCTTTTCATAAGTATGCATCAAATCAGAATCCCATAAACCATCTCCCCAATCAATTTCATAGGCAATTGCAGACAACCCGATAACAATCCCGGTCGAATCTAATACATGCACTTGAAAAGCAATACTCCCTTTACTGCAAACTTTTTTATTCCGGAAAGCACGACGTGGTAAAATGATCGGATGGATTTTCATCGTAACAGGGATTAAAAACAGAGAAAAACGGTTCCGTCCTTCCCGTTGACTTATACCACACTCGCGGTTATGGATGCATTAACATTCCATACGGGGGTACGGAACCGCCGTATGTAGATTTCAGGTACACCAAATACCTGTAATCACCCGACAAGTTTCCCCACCGCGAGTTGGTATAAGTCACGACAAATATAGTTGTTTTTCTAAATATATCAAAACAATTTATGTAAACTTCTACCTGGCAAATTCCTTTACCAGACAGTCAATTCCCCGTTTTTTTAATTTTAAAGCAGCCGCAGTTGCCTCTTCATGTGTATCATAAACACCGGCACAATAACGAACCGTACCGTTGGGTAGTTTCTCTGTAAAAATCACCCGGAATTGATCAATAAAAGCAGGAACATTTTTATATACTCCCAATTGTAAAGTATAAAATTTTCCTTTTAACGAACTCAGAGCTTTTAACTGGGTTTTACCAATATTCTTTACCCCTTCTTCTGTCGACAAAGCCTTCTGATTAGGATTGTGCAGAGAGTTAGGACCCGGCTTATAGTTTGTGCGCAATACCTTAAACTCTATCCGTCGGTTTAACTGCCTTGCAATCTCCTTTTGTTCTCCTCTAAGGCGATTTACAAATCTTTCATTCAAAATATCCCCGACTTTCAGAAAATTATATTCCCTGGCATCTTTCTCATTGATTTCCCGAGGTTGCGTTTTTCCGTATCCTTTAGCTTCAAGTCTATCCCAATAAATTCCCTTTTCTATCAGATAATCCACAACAGAACTGGCACGGTTCTGAGAAAGAATCATATTAGCCCGGTCGTTCCCTACCATATCAGTATGCGCAGAAAGTTCTATAGCTATATTCGGATTATCTTTCAGAATTCCCAGCAATTGTTCCAGATTCCTCATAGCATCCGTTCTTAAATCCCACTTCGCAACGTCAAAATAAATATTAGGAATCACAATGGGTTTCTCAATGGGCTGCATACCAATTACCAGTTCATACAAATGGTCTTCTTTTTCACGATAAGTAGAAACAATTCCTTTTCCTTTCAAATACTGAGCATGCTCCGAGACAAAAACATATTCTTTATCAGTAACAACAGGCATACTTGCCATTCCGGCAGAATCAGTTTCCAGATAAGAGACTGTCCCGTCGTCTGCCGTTACAGTTATCTCTGCTTTCATAACAGGTAATTCAGTTACGGCATTCAAAACCAGCAATTTCACTTTCAACTGCTGAGGGATGTAATTGAAACTGAAAATATTATCACTGCGCCCGCTACGGGAAGAACAGAACCATCCTCTTTCCTCATTGGGTTTAAAAATAATCCCAAAGTCGTCACCATATGAATTCATTGGTGCAGGTAAATGCACAACACTCTTTTTTCCTTCCTTTTCCTCTAACTTATAAAGGTCAAGTCCTCCGAAACCATAACGCCCGTTTGAAGCAAAATACAATTCACCGTTATCTCTGACATAAGGAAACATCTCATCTCCTTCTGTATTAATCATTGCTCCGGCATTTACTGGATTTCCCCATTTTCCACCTTCCAGCTCAACATACCAGATATCTTTGCCTCCAAAACCACCAGGCAAGGCATCTGAAACAAAATACATCCGTTTTCCGTCAGGAGTCAATGCCGGATGCCCGACACAAACCGAATCACCACACACTCCGGAAGGAACTATCCCCGTCCAGCTCTTTTTCTCCGTCCCCTCCCTATCCTCACCGGTTTTCAACGTTGCCCGATAAATTCGCGTTCCAACATTACTCCCTTTGACCATCCGGGAAGAAGTAAAATACATTTGCTGACCATCCGGAGTAAAACACATGGCTCCCTCATGACGATTGGAATACAGAGAATCCCGCAACAATACCGGTTTTAACCAACGAGGTTCCTTAAAATGCTTTACTTTAACCTGCCCGTCTTTACCCACGGTCCGGACATCCTGTACATATTCAATCCGGTAAATATGACTATATCCTTCACCAGTAACCGGATCAGCTTTCATCCGCCGTTGGGCATCCGTCCGGCGAGCCGAAGCAAAATAGACACAACAAGTATCACCCGATACATAAACAGGAGTAAAATCACTATACCTGGAATTAAACTCTTTTTTTAATTGCACAGTATATCGTCCCAATTTCTTCTTATCTTTTTCTACTTGTTCCAGATAATAAAGACCATCATCACCTTTCCCGTCATCTGCCAAATTCTCATATTCTTTATAATAATTACGGGCATTTACATCCTCATCCAAACGGGTAGAAATCTGAGCCAGCTTCAAATATACTTCCGGCCGCTCTTTATCTTTATCAGCCAACCTTGCCTTACCATACCAACTATAAGCTTCTTTTAGACGATTTACTTTCTCATAAGCCCCTGCGGCCTTCAAAGCAGCATTTACCCGCGCAGGTTTCTTTTTCGCCTTGTTATAGGATTTTTCATATTTCGAAGCAGCTTTATCATACCGGCCGGTCCCATATATCACATTTCCCCGTGTCATATAATAGCGCGAAGAACATGCAGAAACCAGCAAAATCACACCACATAAAAAAATCAGATACCTCATAAAACACTTAACTTTATAGTGCAGCCAGTAACAAATCTATATCTCTTGAAATCAATCCGTATTTATCAGCAATCAACGGTTTAGTCAATATCCCCTTATACAAATATACACCTTCTCTCAATCCCATATTCAATCGGATAGCATTAGTCACTCCTCCCTGCCAGGAAATGTGCCGGAATAACGGTAAAAACACATTGCTATAAGCAATGGAAGCAGTCCGGGCCACTCTTGACAACACATTGGGCACACAATAATGTATTACCCCTTCGTAAGTATAAACTGGTTTATCATGGGTGGTCGGTCCCGACGTCTCAATACCCCCGCCATGGTCAATTGCCATATCAATAATTAACGCCCCCTTTTTCATCAACTTTACCTGCTCCTCTGTGACCACCATATTATCAGCTTTATCAAAACAACATATTGCTCCGATTAATACATCAGCAGACGACAATACACGCTCCAACACAGGCTTATGAAATACCGAAGTATACACCCTCTGCCCCAATACTTCATTCAATCTTCTCAAACGGTTCACAGAATAATCAAAAACCCTGACTGTCGCTCCCAATCCCAAAGCAGTCCGGGCCGCATATTCACCCAATGTTCCGGCTCCCAAAATAACGATTTCAGTAGGCGTAATACCACTAATTCCCCCCAGCATAATACCTTTCCCCCCTCTGGCATTACTCAGATATTCACTGGCTATCATAATAGCTGCATTCCCGGCAATTTCGCTCATAATACGCACCACCGGATATAGTCCGTCCTCATCCTTAAGAATATCAAAACCTATTGCCGTAATCTTCTTCTGCATCATCTCAACAATAGCATCCTTCCGGAGTTCTCCCAATTTTAGCGGAGATAAAACAACCTGCCGGTCATGCATATACACTGTATCAGAAACAGACACTGAAGTCGCTTTTATCACAATATCCGCAGCATAAACCTGCCCTATTGATTCAACGACCATAGCACCGGCATCAGCATATTCGCGGTCCGTATAATGTGCATTATTCCCCGCTCCCCGCTGTAGCCAGATCTCATTTCCCATAGACACCAAAACATGTACAGACTCCGGCGTCAGACAAATCCGGTTTTCTCCCTTCTCCGATTCATTCGGTATTCCGATAATCAGACGTTTCTGTTTCCTGTCTTTAAAAACTTCTTTCTCCTGATAAAGAAACCACTGTTTATTAATCGTCCCTGACATTTTTCCGGTATTGCCCATACTCTTAATCTTAGAGGATACTATTTATTCCATTTCCACCCTTAGTTCCCGGCTACCATCTTCATTTTCCGAAAAATAACAATTCACAATATGCTCCGGTAACAACTCATCTATTTTCTCCGGCCACTCAATAAAACATTTGCTCCCCCCGTAAAAATACTCCTCATATCCGAAATCGAGAGCCTCGGAAATATTATTTACGCGATAAAAATCAAAATGATATACCGGTTCGCCACTTTTAGTCCCATATTCATTGACTATAGCAAAAGTCGGAGAACTAATATCATCTTCTATCCCCATACACTCTCCGATAGCCTTTACAAAAGTTGTCTTTCCTACTCCCATCGGCCCATATAATGCAAAAATAGTCCGGTCGCCCGCATATTCCAGAAAGTCTGCCGCAACCTTCTTTATCTCTTCCAGATTATCAATTCTCCATTTCATGACACGAATTGCCAAACACTAATTCAAATAATATTTCTTAAAAAATTCAAGATAATTTTTTACTGTTTTCTTTTCAAGCAAGGTTCCTAAATTTACGTCCGTAATGATGAAATTCGTATAATTTACACCTCTCAGCGATTTAAACAATCTACGATTATTCAACACCGTCCTGAAATAACGCATAGCCTCCTCTTTGTCCCTGAATCCGGATACCGCCATGTAATCATTATCTTCATCAAATTTCTGATTTTTCAAAGACAAACCTGAAAAATTGAATTCTTCAAACACTGTTTTCAGTCTGAAAGGGTCTACCGTATTCGGATAAACCAAAATAAACTTATGAACTACACTCTTGTTATATACATATTCCCCATCTTCCACCCCGATAGCTCCTGCCCCTTTCAAATAATTATTACCAAAATATTTTACATATTCTTCCAGACACTCATTTTCGCGCATAGCTTTCAAGTTCTGTTCTGTAATAACAAAAATCTCATACTTCATCCCGGCCAAACGGTCAAATATTTCCTTATCTCTCAACACAGCATTCATATAATCCAAAGCGTATTCTTTTGTCCCCACATTTTTCACTACAATCAATTCCATCTGCTCATTATAATTTTCTTTAGTCAACATAAAAGCAGGGTCTACCTGATGTAATGCTTCTGCAACCCGTTTTGCATTCACTTCGTGGAAAGGAACCGCCAATACCAAATGATGGACAGCAGATTCTTCATAGTTAAACGTATGAGCTGCCGTTCCGTTTTTTCCACACAACCGTTCCCCCCGTTGACGGTCCACAAAATAATTTTCTATAAAAAATTCCGAATAACTTTCTGTATCCTTCAATCGCTTGAACCGCGTCAAATTATTATTATCCATAATAAACATCCGGTAGGAACGGTTTCCGATAATTTTCAACAAATATTTATCCGTTGCCATCCGGCTGAAATATATCAAAGCTTTATGACTATTCTCAAACTTACGGATAATCAAGGCTTCTTGCTTATACCACAACTCTTCTTTGCTCAGTTCATAATTTTTTCCCTCAGCAGCTTCCGAAGCATGTATAAAAGTCAACCGCGCCTTAAAACGCATCTCTTCGGCCAAATTAAAATCTTCAGGCAACAATATCACCACCACCTGTTCATTATCTTTTGCCATCTGATATGTCATGGCTTCTTTATGCGTCTGTCCCGACATAACCTCCGTATCAAATGTCCAATTACGATTAGCCTGTAAATGACGCGCCTGAGCCATGTCATTGACACTATATATCACAGGTTGATTACCCGTTGATACAGAAGCCAATATATCATTCACAACACTCCGCATCTCCTCAGAAGGTCCATGCTCCAGCACTTTTTCCAAAGCCTCCTTACCCTCCTGTACTGACGCAGTATTCAGCATACACATTGCCTTCAGAAAAAGTACGTTAACCTTCAGTTTATTATCCGGATATTTCTGCAAAATCTCATCACAAATCTGTTCGGCCTCCCGGTAATACACCTGCTCATAACGGGCATAAGCCTGTCCATAGAGCTCCTCAATAGTCTTTAATACATTACCTGTCTTTTTAAAATATTCAGGATCTTGTAAACCTAATGCAAAATCACTCTCCGGAAAACGCCGGAGTAGTTCTTGCTTATAATTCTCGGCCACAGCCATTTTATCGCTTTTCTCTGCCGCATTATAAGCCAGATAATGAACCATAGGCAAGTTACTATCATCCGGAAAACGCCGGATATAAGCATCAAAACACTCGAGTGCTTTCGCCGGATCATTAAACTTATACAAATACATCTCTCCGGCTCTGTAATAAGCATCTTTTATTTTTTTCCGGGCAATCTGCTTACTTTCTTCAGTCATAGGCAAACCCTGCAAATAATACTCCCGGCTTTTCGTATCTTTTTCTCCTCCTCCTTTTTCGTCCCCGGATTCATCTGCCATGGTTTCCGGATTCTCAGAAAAATCTACCATTGCCTTATTCTGCCTCCGCCAATGATCTTCTAATTTCCGGCGTCCCCATCTTTGTTTAAACTCATTTTTTCCTACTGCAATAGTTACCGGATTATAAAAATACCAATCACTCCTTTTATTATTAGTCCCATAAGCATTCCGATTGCCTAACATATTGTTCCGCTCATAAAAATTCCGCTCACTCATCGCCTGACGAGCCTGTTCCTTTTCGGCAATCTCTTTGTCCTTTATCTCCTGTATCTTACGATCTATGATTTGATTCCGGTCTGCTTCCGGCATAGCTGCTAAATTCAACAAACTGTCCAACAACTGAATAGCACTTAAACACTGGGTGAGATCAGTCAAATCCCCCAATAACATTTTCAACTGGTCATAATCTTCATACCGGGAATCCATTACATACATACAAGAATCATAACAGCTCTGGGCACGGACATAATCTTTCTCCTTAAAATAATAATCTCCCAGTTTCCGGAAAGAAAGTGCCTGCTGATTATCATTATCAACCGAAGCACGGACAGATTTCCAATATAAGTTGACAGCCTTATCTTCTTCCCCCTGTTTTTCCTCAATATTTCCTAATGCATAATAAATCCTGTCCTGAAAATCATCGTTCCGGGAATCCCTCAACATTTTTTCCAGTTTCTTTTCTATTACGGCATCCTTTCCCTGATAAGCCAAAGCCATATTAACCTTAGCATTAAAAACCATTTCATAATTAAAATTGAAACGTGATGTCTTCCTTAAAGCTGCCATGGCATTTCCATCTTGTCCTTCCTTCAAATACAATTGGGCCAGCATAAAAGTATAACGGGGTCTGTATTTCACATTCCGGCATATCCTGACTAAATTCTCTGCTTCAGTAATAGCCTGGGGATACATACCCTGACGTACATAAAAATCAGTCCTCACTGCAGCAACCAATTCCTGTTGCTTGCGTTTCAGCTTACTCCCTTCCAAATGATTCATCCACTGTGCTGCCTCATCATATCTTCCCATCTCCGTCAAACTCCTGAATAACCAGATAGCTGTCTCTGTCTGTATCTCTTCATCTTCAGCATACTGACGCTGAATAAAACGAAAGGTATTATTGGCCATTGCATATTTCTTTTTATAAAAATATGCTTTCCCCAACAACAAATAACAACGGTCCAGTTGATTGTTAAATTCCTTTTTCTTGCGAAAAGTCTGATAACTTTTAGAGTCTTTATTTTTCCGTCTCCGGGGTTTTACCGTAATGGAATGCTTATCTATGGCTTTTACAGCCTTCTCTATAGCATGATCCATATCCGAACTACACAAAGCCCGCGTCTGCTCATTATTGGACACAAAAACAGGCAAAAGAGTTGTATAATCCTCTTTATGCCTGGTTCTCATATTCTTCACTCCAGACTTCAACGCCTGGTTTCCATTAAAATAAACATTATAACGGGTAGTCAACTGATGATAATTGCGCGAAAAAAAATTGTTTCTTTTCACCGAACAACCACACAGCCCCGTTACCAGTATCAGGTATATTATAAATAGAAAAATCCTCAATGTTTTGTTATTCTTACACGTTTAGTCTGGGCCTGATTTTCTTCAACAGCTTTCACCACTTCTCTTGCCAATCGGGCAAATGCTGCTCCCGTAATACTATCGGGATCCAAAGCGACGGGTTCACCGGAATCCCCCCCGTCACAAATACTTTGTACCACCGGAATCTGTCCCAGCAAACGTAATCCTTTTTCCTCTGCCAATTTTTTTGCACCCTCTTTTCCAAAAAGATAATACTTATTATCAGGCAATTCTGCCGGAGTAAACCAAGCCATATTTTCCACCAATCCAAGAACAGGAACATGGATACCCGGAGATTCAAACATATTAATACCTTTTATGGCATCTGCCAACGCAACCTGCTGCGGCGTACTCACAACAATCGCCCCCGTCAAAGCTACCGTTTGCACCAACGTCAGATGAATGTCGCTGGTCCCCGGCGGCAAATCTATCAACATGTAATCCAGTTCATCCCAAAAGCCTTGCTCTACCATCTGCTTCAAGGCATTCGAAGCCATAGGACCACGCCACACTGTTGCAGAAGCCGGGTCCACAAAAAAACCAATGGATAAAATTTTAACTCCGTACTTTTCTACCGGAATAATCATATCTTGATTTTCAATCTTTTCCATATAAGGCTGAGCCTTTTCACAACCAAACATTTTAGGCATCGAAGGACCAAAAATATCGGCATCCACCAACCCTACTTTATATCCCTGCATAGCCAAGGCGACGGCCAAATTGGCTGCGACAGTCGATTTACCAACCCCTCCTTTTCCGGAGGAAACAGCAATAATATGCTTTACCTTTTCTAACGATAAAGGCCGCTCCAAATCATGCATAAAAAGTGTTTCAATTTCAACTTTCTCATAATCAATCAATAAAGATTCACATTTCTTCTTTATGACATTTACAAACGGATCACCGGAATTTTGAAAAACCAACCTGAACATCACTTTATTCCCATCAATTTGAATCCGCTGAACCATATCCAGCTCTACAATATTCTTTACTGTCCCGGGATACTTAACCTCTTTCAATACCTCCCGGATTTCTTTGATTTTGTCCTGCATCATAACTTTTGTAAATAATAGCCCAAAATTGGTAACGAAATTAATGAAAAATCACCAATTATTGCACATCAAATAAGAAAATTACCATTTTAACAATACCAATAGAACTTGATAAGAATGTTTAAGTAAAAAAAAGCAATAACTTACAACCTATATGCTCTCCTAAGCGTAAAACACACCGAATTAAACAATTAAAAATCAAATAATTATGAAAACAGTGTTAAAATTTTTAATCGCAGTGAGCATCGTATGCGGAGCAATCGTGTTCACAAGTTCTTGTAAAGATCATGATAAAGATGACCAAACCACCATTATCGGCACCTGGAACGTTGCACAAAGCCGAGTGGGAGTCAGCCTGAATGCCAATGCTTCCAACACAGAAGCAGAAATTGAAGCCGCAATAGCCAATTATCTTCAGGTAGCAGTTAATTCAAAAGTTGTATTCAGCAGCACAAAAGTAACTTTTTCTTATTCACTCAACGGAGCAGAAATGAAAAGCGAAACTTTTGATTATACACTGAATAATTCCACTCTTTCCATCGTATTACCTATCGATAATCCTAAAAATCTTACAGCCGATGCAGGATTAACAGATAATACATTAAAAGTAACCTTTGACAAACCATCTTATACTGCTTTATTAAAATATTATGCAGAAAAGGACCCGGATTTCAAAACTTATATAGACCAAATTTCTGAAGCAAGTGTCTACTATCGTTTAGAACGTTAATCTGCTAAAAAGACCGCTTATATATTCTGCATAACTCTGATTGACAAGTTCAATCCAATGAATAATAGTCCTCAGAAAAACCGGATCAATAAGCGGTCTTTTTATATCCTTGTATTATATTTCTTTAACCTGTTGCGTAAACCGGCATAATCAGGACATACTTTACCTACCAACTTCCAGAAAGCAGCAGAATGATTCTTTTCTACTGTATGACATAATTCATGAAGAATCACATAATCAATGATTTCATCCGGTAATTTCATCAATTTGATATTCAAACTAATGTTATTATCATAGGAACAACTCCCCCAATTTGAAATATTATTCCTGAAACTCAATTTTCCATATCTGAATCCGAATTTTTCAGCATAATATTTTACTTTTCCAGGAAAATAACGACGACTCTCCAATGCATATATTTCCAACAAAAATTGCTGCACAATTTTCTCTACCCGACAAAATTCCACCTTTTCAGGAATTGATAACACAATCAACTCCCCTTCAATCTTATAAGAAGGTCTGATTTCATGGGTTGCTGCTATTTTTAACGTATGAAATTTAGTCTTTACCTCAGCTCCTACCTGTAATCCGACACCAGTATCCTGCTCATATACTTTCATATTTTCACGGGTTTCTGCAAGCCATTTCCGGTTATCTTCCAAAAAAAACTCCACCTGTTTCCGGCTCACCCCAAAAGGAACACTCACCCATATTCCCCTCCCCGGTGCCATACGAATCCGTAAATATTTGATATTTGCCCCGCGCCTCACTTTAATTTCTCCTACTCCGGCTAATTCTATCACTTCCATTATTTCCCAACCATTTGCACAAATATTAAAATAAACGGCTCTCCAAGTCCGATTAAAAAAGTATTTAGACAAAAAATTGACGGACTAAAGTCCTGATAGAAAAATATAAATCAGAAACTTTAGTCCAGCCTGGCAGCATGGTGCTGGCCAATGATCAAAAGGAAATGCCCATCTCAAAAATCAATATCTTATCTTCTCAGATGACTTCCCGTAAAATTTATACTACAAATCAGGCTTCCTTTACCAATTCACTCAACTTAGAAAAAGCACCGTCGACAGAAATCATCAAATCCTTATAAATAGCACGATAATGCGCTCTTTTTTCATTCTTAGCAAGACTTCTGCCAACATTTACACGTTGACGCATGCTATTCCGGGCATCAATTACATCCTGCACTATACCACTGATATCATCGGTGCTTTTCCCATAAGACAGACAATTCAGACAATCGTCAATTACAGCAAAAGTCAAATAATCAATGTCTTTCTTTAATCTCTTAATACTAGCCATACTTCTAAAAATTTAATTTCTTCAAAAATAAATATTTTCCTGTAAACTTTCTCCTTTTCAGAAAAATAATTTACCAGATTGAGGCCCGTTTTTCAGGAGCCAGATACATTGCATCCCCTTCTTTAATACCAAACGCCTCATTCCAACCGTTTATATGCGGAAGAGCCGCATTAACACGCCAACGTCCCAGAGAATGGACATCCATTTGAGTCAGTAAACGAATCTGCTCATCCCGGATATTACTTGCCCAGACATTTGCATAGGCCAGATAAAAACGCTGGTCAGGAGTAAAACCATTCAGTTCATTCAAAGGTGCTTCCTGAGTTGCATTATGAAAAGCCTGAAAAGCTATCTGCAACCCGCCATAATCGGCAATATTTTCACCTAATGTCAACTGTCCGTTGGCATGAAGCCCCGGCAACACTTCTATAGCATCAAACCAATCCACCAGCACCTGAGCACGTTTTTCAAAATTCTCCGCATCCTCACTCGTCCACCAGTCTTTCAGATTACCGTCTTTATCATACCGCCGTCCCTGATCATCAAAGCCATGGGTCATTTCGTGACCGATTACTACTCCGATAGCTCCGTAATTAAAAGCATCATCTGCATTCATATCAAAAAATGGATATTGTAAAATACCGGCAGGAAAACAGATTTCATTGGTCGTCGGATTATAATAAGCATTCACAGTCTGAGGAGTCATTAACCACTCCGTTTTATCCACCGGCTGACCGGCCTTTGCCAGCATATAGTCAAAATCAAACTCATTGGAACGTAAAATATTGGCCCAATACGAATCATTTTTTATCTCCAATGCCGAATAATCCCGCCATTTATCCGGATATCCGACTTTCACATAAATGGCAGCCAACTTATCCAATGCCTTGTCTTTCGTCTCTTCACTCATCCAGGTCAAAGCCTGAATCCGTTGTCCCAATGCCTCCTGAAGATTACCGACCAGCTTCACCATCCTTTCTTTGGCGGCCGCCGGAAAATATTTCTCCACATACATCTGACCGACAGCCTCGCCCAAAGCCGCGTCTACAGTAGCCACAGCCCTCTTCCAACGCGGTTTCATTTCTTTGACGCCAGAAAGCACTTTACCATTAAATTCAAAATTTTCAACAACAAAATCATCACTCAAATAAGGTGCTGCAGCATCTATCACTTTCCATTGTAAATAAGCTTTCTGAGCATCCATCCCTGCACGATTCAAAATACAGGCCACCTCCTTTAAAGGTTCCGGCTGAGCGACATTCAATTCCCTTAATCCGGGCAATCCAATAGTTGTAAAATATACATCCCAATCAATTCCGGGTATTTCTTTCTTCAATTCTTCCAAACTCATCTTATGATAGTTTGCATAGGGATCACGCAACTTTATCTTTTCATAAGAAGCAGTTGCCAACCGGGTTTCTATCTCCATAACCCGGGCAGCAGCTTTCCGGGCAGCTTCTTCGCTAAATCCTGCCAATTGAAACATCTTAACAACATGTTGCTCATATTTTTTACGGATTTCCTTATTATGCTCATCACCTTTCAAATAATAATCCCGGTCTCCCAACCCTAAACCACTTTGGTAAGTCTGTAACAAATTCTGGCTGCTATTCATATCATCAGCAGAGATATATACTCCGAAATACGCCCCCAATCCCTGACGGGTCATCTCAGCAATCAACTTGACAAACTCTTTTTTATCCTTCACTGCCGCAATTTTATCCAATTGTGCCTGAATAGGAATATATCCGCCAGCATTCAAAGCTGCACTATCCATTGCCATATTGTACAAATCGCCAATCTTACATGCCACATTTCCGGCATCAGATTTTTTTGCAGCAAGCTCTTCAATCAACCCTTTAATTTGTTGCCGGTTATTTTCAGCTAACAAGTCAAAGGAGCCAAAACGTCCGTACTCATCGGTAAGCGGATGTGCTTTCATCCATCCCCCACAGGCAAACTGATAAAAATCCGTACTGGGCGACACTGACCGGTCTAAATTAGCCTCTTCAATGCCCCCACTCCGCTTCTGTTCACAAGCAACACCCGTTGTCAGTATCAAAGCCAAAACAGGTAAATAAAACTTTTTATTCATAAAAATTTATATTTAAAGTAAATCACTAGTCAAGCCTGCTCTTTAATTCGTCCGGCAATACAGGCATTGCTCCCTGCTGAGAACAAACAAAAGCAGAAACATCTGCCGCCAACCGATGGGCGGCCCCCACCTGTCTGCCTTTCAGTATAGCACAACAAAATGCTGCTGTAAAGGAATCGCCGGCCCCCACCGTATCAGCCACCTCCGTTTTCGGAGTTTCCAAAAATGATACATTACCCGGAGTAAAAACATAACTACCTTTAACCCCACAGGTCAAAATCAATATTTTCAAATCGAAATCATGCAATAAAATCCGGCATTGCTCCTCCGGACTCTCCTCCGGATAGCCCAGCAACCTGCCCATCACTTTCAACTCCTCATCATTCAGTTTCAATATATTACACCGGTAAAGGGACTCACATACCACCTCTTTCGTATAAAATTCCTGCCTCAGGTTTACGTCAAACACTTTATAACTATCAGCAGGCATACTGTCTAAAAAAAGATAGACAGAAGTCCGGGAAATGACATTACGCTGGGCAAGCGAACCGAAACACACACAACAAGTACGTCTGGCTAATTTTTCCAAAGAAGGTGTAAACGGAATATTATCCCACGCTACATTTTCCCTGATTTCATAACGGGGAACTCCCTGCCCATCCAATTCCACCAACACAGTACCAGTAGGATAAGGAACCTTATCAACATGATATTTCAAATGTTTTTGCTTAAAATTTTCAAGAATTTCCGCACCAGACGCATCTTCCCCAATTGCACTGACAACCCGGCTATTTAACCCGAATTGCGAAACATGATAGGCAAAATTAGCCGGAGCTCCTCCTATTTTCCTGCCTTCAGGCAATATATCCCAAAGGACTTCCCCCAATCCAATGATAACATCGTTCATTTTGTATCTTGTTGCTCAAAACTTTACAAAGATAAAAACTACTCCCGTCAAATAGAAATTTTCAGAATGTTAAAATTTGATTTTTGTTTGTTAAACAGTTGTTAATATGAAAACGTTTTCATATTTTTAAGACAGGAAAACAATCTGCTGGTCAGATAAAAATTTTGAGCCATGAGAACAAAAGGTAATCAATTATTCATTCAAATTTTGTTATTGATTGTCATTACGGCTATCATCGCAGTTACTTGTGTGAGTTTAACCGAGTTGGTAAAACAACTCTCTGAGGCTGCCGGAGAAATACTTACCCGTTTTAATACCGGGTTGTAAAATAATAACAAATATCCGGGACCGGGCCTGCAACAAACAACACAGGGGAAGTCATCTGCCTTTCAAAATTCATTTTACTTCCCCTGGTAAATTTATTAAGGTATTTACTATATTTGCAATCCTAAAAAACGAAAATACCATGATAAAACACATAGTCTTATTCAGGTTTAAAGACTCGGCAAACAAGACTGGGCAAATGTTGAATATAAAAAACGAACTGGAAAACCTGCCCGCTATTATTCCGGAATTAAAGGAAATACACATCGGTTTAAACATCAATTCCGCAGAAAAATGGGACATGAGCCTGGAAGCTATCGTTGACACAATGCAGGACTTGGATACCTATGCCAATCATCCGGCTCACCAGCAAATTGTAAAAAACAGAATTGCGCCAATTAAAGAAGAGCGTGCCTGTGTGGACTATCAACTTTGAAAAACATAAATTATTGACCGATACCTCAGGTTATCCGTGTGCTTGCCCAACCACGTAAAAAACAAGAAACATGCAAAAAAATGTCAGCCTTCCCTTTATGCTGCTGGGGATTCTTTTTAACGTATGTCTGGTAGCATCCAATCTCTTGGAAACTAAAGTAATTCAACTTGGTCCTGTTACGGCAACAGCAGGGCTGATTGTATTTCCCATCTCATACATTATCAATGACTGTATTGCAGAAATATGGGGATTCAAAAAAGCCCGGCTAATCATCTGGTGCGGTTTTGCCATGAATTTCCTTACCATCGGTTTTGCCCGGATTGCCATCCTTCTGCCCGCAGCCTCTTTTTGGGAAGGAGAAGAAAGTTTCAATTTTGTGTTCGGTCTGGCTCCGCGGATAGCTATAGCTAGTCTGTTAGCTTTTCTGGCCGGTTCATTTCTCAATGCATACATCATGAGTAAAATGAAAATAGCAAGCCACGGGAAACACTTTTCTCTGAGGGCAATAACCTCCACTCTGATTGGAGAAAGTGCTGATTCACTCCTGTTTTTTCCAATAGCATTCGGCGGATTAATTCCTGTATACGAACTATTGATTATGGTGGTAACCCAGGCTTGTTTAAAATCCTTGTACGAAGTAATAATTTTGCCTGTAACCATCCAGGTTGTCAAATACATCAAGAAAACAGACCAGACTGACGTTTATGACCAGGGAATATCATACAATATCATCAAAATAAAGGATTTATAACAAAAACTAAGAACTAAAATATTCCAGACAATTGGCCACCAGCATTTCGATACCCACCGGTATGGCTCTTTCATCCGGAGACATCCCCGGGTTATGTAAAGGAGACATTTGCCCGGTTTCCGGAGCACACACACCTAGTGTCCAGAAAGCACCCGGTAACTCCTCCAAATAAATGGCAAAGTCCTCCCCCAACGTCAACGGATCCATTTCCACCACTTTATCTACTACGGGTAATTGTTCACCAACCCGCTTCACCTGTCCGGTCAGCACAGAATCGTTTACCAAAACAGGCAAACCATTCCAGAACATATCAGGAACAAAGCAACAACCATATAAATCACAAATAGCCGGAGATTTTTCATGAATTAACTCAAAGATATGACGCCTCAATTCATTATCATGTGTCCGGACAGTTCCTTTTACTTCCACCCGATCCGGAATAACATTATTAGCCGTTCCTCCGTGAACAGAAGTAATTGAAAGAACAGCCGGAGTCAAAGGATTCCGGAATTTTGTAACAATCGTCTGATAAAACTGTATCAAGGCTGTAACCGCCAATATAGGGTCTGAACCCATTTGTGGCATTGCTGCATGTGTCCCTTTCCCCTCTACGGTAAAAACAATATTGTCCGAAGATGCAAAGAAAGCTCCGGAACGTATACCAATCGTACCTACAGGCAGGCCGGGAAAAATATGTTGCCCGAAAATAGCTTCCGGTTTCGGAGCTTCCATCACATAAGGCAATAATAAACGGGCACCTCCCGGCCGCTTTTCTTCGCTTGGCTGAAAAACAAGTTTTACAACACCTCCCAAATTCTGTTCCCGAGCTTTTAAAAATAATGCAGCTCCAAGCAACATAGCCATGTGCATATCATGGCCACAGGCATGCATCACTCCGGGATTTTCAGAACTAAAAGACAAACCAGTATCTTCCTGTACCCATAATGCATCCATATCCGCACGCAGAGCAACACAACGCTTTCCCTCACCAAGAATAGCTATAATACCGGTCTCATAAGTTGTATAAGCTATTTGATACTGCTTCAGAATCTCAACAATATAAGCCTGCGTCCGAAATTCTTTCATGGATACTTCCGGATGTTGATGAAAATACCGCCTGAATTTTACTGCTTCTTTATATATTTTTTCTCTATCCATTCTTCACTTCATTAATTCTGCCAAAGGAATAGTAAAAGGACAAGCAGCCCCATGTCCGGTAATATAACCGGGAAACAGAGAAATGTCCCAGATTTGTTTCCGCAACTCCTCTTCCAATACAGGAACAACTTTATAGACCCAATACAATTCATGTCCGGGACTTCCGGGATACTGCTTCCGGATTAGCATGTTCTTTGTATAAACCTGCGGTCCGACCTCCAATATCTGGAACAACTTACCTGTGTACGTTTCACCCTCAGTATGCAACAAAATATATTTTGCACAGGCTTCTTGCGGCCCTACGGAAAAAACTCCCCGTCCATCTCCCGCCCTCAGGTTATACAACCCATTCCGCACAATCCATTCCAGATGTTCCTTGCTTTTATAATAAGACACGATGACACAAGGTACCTCATCCGCTCCTATCCGGCTCTCTGATTCTTTCTCCACCAAATCAACAATATCTTCCTGGTCATCCATACCGTAACTACCCAACAAATCAAATCCACTTACTGTCTCCTGCAAAGGAATGCGATAAACCCATCCATACTCTTTTTCTTCACTCACTAACTCCGGAAGCAACTCTTTTATCCGGTCAATCCTGATCATACACAAAGAATCTTCCTGAGGTTTATCTCCTTTTCTCTCAAAAACCGCCAATATAACAGAAGTACGGGTTGCATTTTCCATATTTAAATGCTTCATTAAATCTTCCTGAGAAATAAGAAAATATTTCCGGTTTCCCCTGCCATAAAAAGACCGGCATTTCACTTCAACCTCTGCATTCCCCCGGTTTCTGACCAAGAAATCCCCCCTTTTTGCTGTCCCTTTTTTTGCTCTTACATACGACCGGACGTTTTCCGGTCCATGACTCAATTCCTCCAAAACCAATTGTCTGTCACGAGCCAGTTTGGCAAATATCGTCAAAGCCCGCAATCCGGCCCGGTACCATTCCTCCCCCAAATGACGGAAATTTACCGAAACTCCCACCTGCTGAGGCGGATTCTCAGATTTTCCTTCAATTATAACCGACTTCTCGTTTATCCCTTCCACCAGAACCAACTCATTAATCCGGTCCACATAAGTGTACTTTATCGGAAACAACTCCGGCTCTATAATCACATGATATCCCATGGCAACAATTGTAAAATCCGTTTTTAAAATTACAATTATTTACATAAAAAAACAATAGCCGGAACAGATATCAAAAGCAAACTTCTGCAGAAAACAAAAATACCCATCCCTGAAAAGAACACCCGTCCGGCAAAATCTATATCTCCGATTTTCCGAACGGGCATCTCACTTATTACTAAATGATTCCATCCTCATTTTTTAGCCTGAATCCACTTCCGGGCATTCACGAAAGCTTCAATCCACGGGCTGACTTCATCTCCTCCGCGTCCTTCCTCATAATAAGCCCAATTCCACGGATAAATAGCTCTTTCCAAATGCGGCATCATTGCCAAGTGCCGGCCATCCTTGCTGCAAATAGCTGCCGCCGCAAACGGAGAACCATTCGGATTGGCCGGATAAACGTCATAACTATACTTGATAGGTATATTGTACTCGGTTTCAGCATAAGGTAAACCGAACTTACCTTCTCCATGAGCAATCCAGATTCCCAAACGACTGCCTGCCAAAGATTTCAACATCACCGAATTGTTCGGTTCTATTGTGACATTGACAAAACCGGATTCAAATTTATGGGAATCATTGTGCAACATCTTCGGCATTTCCTTGTGTTCCGGATAAATCAACCCCAATTCCACGGCAAGCTGACAACCGTTACAAATACCAAGACTCAGGGTGTCTTCCCGTCTATAGAAATTCTCAAGAGCCCGGCGAGCCTTTTCATTGTATTTGAAAGCACCGGCCCAACCTTTGGCAGAACCCAGAACATCAGAATTTGAAAAACCACCGACAAAGACAATCATATTCACATCTTCCAAAGTTTCACGCCCGCTGATTAAATCGGTCATATGAACGTCTTTCACATCAAAACCGGCCAAATGCAATGCCCAGGCAGTCTCCCGTTCACACTGGCACCCCTTTTCACGGATAACGGCAGCCCGTACACCCGATTTAGTTCTCCGGTGCAAATCCAATCCCAAATCCGCCAATTTCCCGGTAAATCCTTTCGGAAACTTATATTTCAATTCATTGTGCTTATAGCTCTTGTATCTTTCCAATGCCTTCTCTTCGCCACTCTGACGCCGGTCAAGTAAATAAGACGTCTTAAACCACAAATCACGCAACGAACTAATATCCAACGACCAAAAAGCCTCCTCTTTCTTTATATTCAGTTTTCCGGATTTGCCCGGTTTTCCGATAAAACCATATGCCACTCCGGCCTTATTCAGTAAAGCGGATACTTTCTTAGCATCCTTATCGGAAATCTGAATCAATACACCCGGATTCTCAGCAAACAAAATCTTGACAATATCCTTTTCAGGCAGGAACGAAAAATCAACATCCATTCCCAAACGATTATCCGCAAAACACATTTCAAGCAAAGCCGTAATCATACCACCTGCCGAAATATCATGCCCTGCCAGCACAACCCCATCAGCAACCAGTTGCTGAATAGCCATAAACGCATTTACAAAATACCCGCTATCCTTTACATCAGGCACTTCCTTACCCACCTTGTTCAAAACCTGTGCAAAACTGGAACCTCCCAATTTCAATTTGTCGAATGAAAAATCCACATAAACGATTTCTGTTGCAGCATCATCCTTCAAAACCGGAACGACAATTTTACGGAAATCCGTCACCTCACCCACAGTCGAAATAATCACAGTGCCAGGAGCATAGACCTTTTTATCTCCATATTTCTGAGTCATGGAAAGAGAATCTTTTCCGGTCGGAATATTCACCCCCAATTCAATGGCAAAATCACTGGCTGCCTGTACCGCCTGATACAAACGGGCATCTTCTCCTTCATTACGGCACGGCCACATCCAATTAGCCGATAAAGAGACTCCCTTCAATCCCTTTTCCACCGGAGCCCAGACCAGATTGGTCAATGCTTCGGCAATCGCCAGACGCGAACCGGCAGAAGCATCAGCCATAGCAGCCACCGGAGCATGTCCGATGGAAGTTGCAATTCCCCGATGACCACTATAATCCAAAGCCACTGCTGCCACATCACTCAACGGCAAATGCAACGGTCCAACCCCTTGCTGGCGGACAACACGACCGGACACAGAACGGTCCACTTTATTGGTCAACCAGTCTTTGGAAGCTACTGCCTCCAATTGCAAAACCTGCTCCAGATACTCCTCCAGCTTATCGGCAGTATATTCCAATTCTGCATATTTTTCTTTTATAGTCCTATCCTCCATAATCGTTTTGGGAGGATTTCCGAACATATCCTTCAATTCGAGATCTATAGGCTTTTCCTGAGTTTTCGCATTCTCAAAAGTAAATTTCATATCCCCTGTCGTTTCACCAATCACATACATGGGAGCCCGTTCACGCTCAGCAATACGTTGCAATCCGGCTACATCTTTTTCTTTCATGACCAATCCCATACGCTCCTGAGACTCGTTCCCTACAATTTCTTTCGCGGATAACGTCGGATCACCGACAGGCAGATTTTCCATATGAATCTTTCCTCCTGTCTCCTCCACCAATTCAGACAGACAATTCAAATGTCCGCCTGCCCCGTGGTCATGTATAGAGACAATGGGATTCACTTCGCTTTCCGCCATGGCCCGGATGGCATTGCAAACCCGTTTCTGCATCTCAGGATTAGAACGTTGCACGGCATTCAGCTCAATGGCTCCGGCATATACCCCGGTATCTACAGAAGAAACGGCTCCGCCACCCATACCAATACGGTAATTATCACCTCCCAACAACACAACTTTATCCCCCGCCTCCGGTGTATGCTTCATTGCCTGCTTACGATTGCCAAAACCGATACCACCAGCCTGCATAATGACTTTATCATAGCCATAAGTATGCCCGTCTTCTTCGTGCTCAAAAGTTAACAAAGAACCGCAAATCAACGGTTGACCGAACTTATTTCCGAAATCAGAAGCTCCGTTGGAAGCCTTGATGAGTATATCCCCGGGAGTCTGATACAGCCATTTCCGGGGAGATACGCATTGTTCCCAAAGCCGGGAAGCATCCAACCGCGGATAAGAAGTCATATAAACCGCCGTTCCGGCCAACGGAAGTGCTGCCTGTCCCCCCGCTATCCGGTCACGGATTTCACCACCACTCCCTGTCGCTGCACCATTAAAAGGTTCTACAGTCGTCGGAAAGTTATGGGTTTCGGCTTTCAAAGAAATAACCGTTTCTATTTCCTTTGTTTCATATTCATCCGGTTTGTCATGTGTATGCGGAGCAAACTGTTCCACGGCAGGACCTTCGATAAAAGCACAATTGTCTTTATAGGCAGAAACAATCCGGTTGGGATTTTCCTGAGAAGTTTTTTTAATTAACTTAAACAACGTACTTTCTTTCTCTTTACCGTCAATAATAAAAGTACCATTAAATATTTTATGGCGGCAATGTTCCGAATTTACCTGCGAAAAACCAAACACCTCGGAATCTGTCAGTTTCCGGCCTAATTTCTGAGCCAGCCCCTCCAGATAGGTAATCTCATCGGGATTCAGAGCCAAACCTTCCTGTACATTATATGCCCGGATATCATCTATATACACAATGGCATCCGGTTGTTTGTCAACCGTGAATATATGCTGATTCAACTCATTATAAGATGCTTTTAACATCGGATCAAACGATATTTTATCGCATTCGGCCTGTGTAAATTCCTCTATCCGCAAGATACCGCTAATCCCCATATTCTGAGTTATCTCTACGGCATTTGTACTCCAAGGGGTAATCATTTCACGGCGCGGACCCACAAAATAACCTTTCATGGCGTCTCCCGGCACTTTACGGGCACCACTGAACAACCATTCCAATTTACTGACATCGAGAGGATTTTCAGACACCTGATACTGCACAGCATACACCGTGGCGTCTTTCTGATAGAAAACTATTGTCATGCTTTATATAATAATTTATTTCACGTGATTAAAAGCACACAAAGATAACATTTTCCCGGCTATTTTTCCGAAGATAAAAAAGAATTACTAAAAATTTTGATACCTTTGCGCCGCATGCGGAATTTACTATGAATTTATTATTAGAAACAGCTATCACAGCAGCCTTAAAAGCCGGTGAAGAAATTTTACGTATCTATCACAATCCCGAGTCGGATTTCGGTATAGAACATAAAGCAGACAATTCACCATTAACCGTTGCAGACCGGAAGTCCAATGAAATTATCATAGACTACCTGACAACTACCTCTTATCCGGTTATCAGCGAAGAAAACAAGGCTATCGCATTTGAAATCCGGCGTCAGTGGAAAACCGTCTGGATTATCGATCCGCTCGACGGCACAAAGGAATTTATCAAGCGCAACGGGGAATTTACTGTAAACATTGCCTTGGTACGCAACGGTACTCCCGTATTAGGGGTCATCTATATTCCTGTTAGGAAAACCCTTTATTATGGCTGTGAAAACAAAGCTTTCCGGGTTGAACATGTCGTTTATTCGCCGGACCTGGACTTTTCGAAGATACAGGAAAAGGCTTTGTGTCTGCCTGTCGGTCATCCGGGTTCATCCTGCATTGTTGTCGCATCACGGTCACATATGAGCTCTGAAACTGAAAAATTTATTGACGAATTACGCCTGCAAAAAGGAAAAGTCGAACTGACTTCCATAGGCAGCTCTATCAAAATATGTCTTGTTGCCGAAGGTTCGGCAGATATTTATCCCCGCTTTGCCCCCACGATGGAATGGGATACTGCGGCAGGACACGCTATTGCCAAAGCAGCCGGTAAGGAAATATACCAAATGGACGGCATAACGCCTCTGGCCTACAATAAAGAAAATTTACTGAATCCTTGGTTCGTCGTGAAATGATTGAATGACGAATGATTAATACAATAAATATGGCAGAAAATATATATCCGATATTTGAGAAAATGTTACAACGGGAAGACCGGGAAGCCTTACTGAAACAAAAGGGTACGATGATTTGGTTTACAGGCCTTTCCGGGTCAGGTAAAAGTACCCTGGCCATTGCCTTGGAAAGAGAACTATATAACCAGGGCGTTCTCTGCCGCATTCTCGATGGAGATAATATCCGTAGCGGCATCAACAACAATTTGGGTTTTTCGGAAAATGACCGCACGGAAAATATCCGGCGCATCGCCGAAGTTTCCAAACTATTCGTTGACTGCGGCATCGTTACCCTTGCGGCTTTTATCAGTCCGACCAGAGCCATCCGTCATATGGCTTCTGAAATCATCGGGAAAAAAGATTTCCTGGAAATTTTTGTCAGTACTCCCATTGAAGAATGCGAAAAGAGAGATGTCAAGGGTTTATATGCCAAAGCCCGCCGTGGCGAAATCAAAGATTTTACCGGAATATCTTCACCTTTTGAGGCTCCGGAGCAGCCATTTATCTCCCTCGATACCTCCCGGCACCCCTTAGAAGAATCCGTCCAGATACTGATGAAAGCCATCATGCCTAAAATACGCTGAAAGCAAAAAACAAGGCAGTTATCTGTAAATTGCAACAAAACCGTAAACATTAAAATTTATCAGAAAGATGTCAGAAGAATACAAATTAAGTCATTTGAAAGAACTGGAAGCTGAATCCATCCATATTATCCGGGAAGTGGTTGCAGAATTTGAAAATCCGGTGATGTTGTATTCCATAGGAAAAGACTCCTCAGTAATGGTCCGATTGGCTGAAAAAGCTTTCTATCCGGGCAAAGTCCCGTTTCCATTAATGCACATCGACTCCAAATGGAAATTCAGGGAAATGATTGAATTCCGCGACAAATATGCCCGGGACAACAACTGGGACCTGATTGTGGAATCCAACACCAAATGCTTCCGGGAAGGCGTAGGCCCCTTTACTCATGGCAGTAAAGTCCATACAGACCTGATGAAAACCCAAGCCCTGTTACAAGCCTTAGACAAATATAAATTTGACGCCGCTTTTGGCGGAGCACGCCGCGATGAAGAAAAATCACGCGCCAAGGAACGTATTTATTCTTTCCGCGATAAATTCCATCAATGGGACCCGAAAAATCAACGCCCCGAACTATGGAATCTCTACAATGCACGCGTACACAAGGGAGAATCCATCCGTGTATTCCCTCTGTCAAACTGGACCGAACTGGATATCTGGCAATACATCCGCATGGAAAACATACCCATTGTACCGCTTTATTTTGCCAAAGAACGTCCCATTGTTGAAATTGACGGCAATCTGATTATGCCGGATGATGAACGGATGCCGGAACAATACCGGGATAAGATACAAATGCGCAAAGTACGTTTCCGCACATTAGGATGCTGGCCCCTGACCGGAGCAGTCGAATCGGAAGCCGACACTATTGAAAAAATCGTGGAAGAAATGATGACCACAACCAAATCAGAGCGTACCACCCGGGTCATTGATTTCGACCAGGATGCCAGTATGGAACAAAAAAAGAGAGAAGGTTATTTTTAATTCACAGAAAAGTTAAAAGTAAATAACGATTAACGATTTTGAAAGCATGGAAAAATTAAATATAAAAGAGTTCCTGGATCAGGACGAAAAAAAAGATTTGCTGAGATTACTGACCGCAGGCTCAGTAGACGACGGAAAATCCACCTTGATCGGCCGATTACTTTTTGACAGCAAGAAGTTATATGAAGACCAGCTCGATGCTTTGGAGAGGGACACCAAACGTTACGGAAATGCCGGCGAAAATATAGACTATGCCCTTCTGCTGGATGGTCTGAAAGCCGAACGGGAACAAGGCATCACCATCGATGTAGCCTACCGCTATTTTTCCACCAACAAACGAAAATTTATCATCGCAGATACTCCGGGACACGAGCAATATACCCGAAATATGATCACCGGCGGCTCAACAGCAAATCTGGCCATTATCCTTGTAGATGCCCGTTCCGGGGTTATCACCCAAACCCGCCGCCACACTTATTTAGTGTCCCTGTTAGGCATCAAACATGTGGTACTTGCAGTCAACAAAATGGACCTGGTCAATTACAAGCAGCAAGTTTTTGACCAAATTGTCAGCGAATACCGGCATTTTGCAGAGCCTTTAGGCATACCGGACATCACCTGTATCCCCCTTTCCGCTCTAAAAGGTGATAACGTAGTGGAAGATTCTGAAAATATGAAGTGGTATACAGGGAAACCACTACTGGAATTTTTGGAAACCGTCCATATCGGCAGTGATAAAAATTTCTCAGATTTCCGTTATCCCATACAATATGTCCTTCGTCCCAACCTGGATTTCCGCGGGTTTAGCAGCACCATGGCTTCCGGTATAGTCAGAAAAGGCGATGAAGTGCTGGCCCTGCCTTCCATGAAACGTTCCCGGGTTAAATCTATCGTAACCTACGAAGGTGAACAGGAATACGCTTTCCCCCCCCAAGCCGTTACCATTACCCTCGAGGATGAAATCGACATATCCCGGGGGGAAATGCTGGTACATCCGGATAATCTCCCGATAGTCAGCCGGAATTTCGAAGCCATGTTAGTCTGGATGGATGAGAAAAAAATGAATCCGGAAGAACAATTCTTTATGAAGCATACCACCAATCTAACCCGCGTGAAAATTGACAAAATCCGCTATAAAGTCAATGTCAATACCCTGGAACAATCATCTTGCGATGCACTGGAACTGAATGAAATAGCACGGGTGGTCTTTAGTACGGGCAAACCTTTGTTTTTCGATTCGTATCAAAAAAATAAAAATACCGGAGCCTTTATCCTGATTGACCCCATCACAAACAACACCTGTGCAGTCGGCATGATCATTGATAAAGTGGAAATGAAAGACATACAGGAGTTTGAAATTCCGGAAATCAATCTTTCCAAACTCAATATTTCTTCCGAGCATTACGAAGCCATCCGGAAAGTTGTGAACGAACTGGACCGTCAGGGGATTTGCGTTAAAGTGAATGAACGATGAACGAAGAGTTTAACGATTAAAGATATGTTTGCATTTGAAAAGTTAGAAGTTTGGCAAGATACAATGGACATGTCTGTAGAAATTTATCATTTAACAGAACAATTTTCTTTGACCGACCAAATTCGCAGAGCAATGACTGCTGTTTCTGCCAACATTGCAGAAGGAAATTCACGAAATACCGGTAAAGATACGGCCCATTTCCTTTCCATTGCCTATAGCAGTCTTATGGAAACAATGAATCATCTGATACTGGCCCAAAGATTAGGATACATAGAGAAAGAAACTGTCAATTATCTAAGATTAAAAATCGAAAAAGCAGGAGCCCAAATCAGTGCCTTGCGCAACTATCACCAAAATCGTTAATCATTCATCATTAATCGTTAATCAAAAATGGGTTTATTAGAATTTCAAAAATTACCGGTCAATACTTTAGTAGGTGCGGACTGGAAAACATTTCAGGGAATCACTAAAGGACAAAAGATTGAAAAAGGTTACAAAACCAAATATTGTCTGACCAAATGCATTTGCTGGTTATTGAGTTCATTAAAACCGCTTCAGGACCACCGTTACAACAAACGCCTGAAAGAGCAGTCCATAAATATGGAACCTGTATTCATTCTCGGCCATTGGCGGAGCGGTACTACATTCGTCCACAATGTGTTGGCACACGACAAACATTTCGGCTATACAACCACTTATCAAACCGTTTTTCCGCACATGATGATGTGGGGACAACCCATGTTTAAAAAGACAATGGCCTGGCTCATGCCCGACAAACGCCCGACAGACAACATGGAACTGAACGTAGACCTCCCCCAGGAAGAGGAATTTGCCTTGTCCAACATGATGCCTTGTTCCTATTATGATTTCTGGTTCCTGCCAAAAAACATGTTGGAATATTGCGACCGTTTTTTGACAATGAAAACAGCTACTCCGGAAGAACGCCAGATATTTAAAGACACATTCTTGAAATTGATTAAAATTTCACTTTGGAATACCAAAGGAGAACAATTTTTAAGCAAAAATCCTCCCCACACCGGTAAGATAAAAGAAATACTGGAAATGTTTCCCAATGCGAAATTCATCTACCTGATACGCAATCCATACACCGTATTTGAATCCACCCGCAGTTTTTTCAACAACACCATCATTCCGCTGCAATTACAGAAAATCAGCCCGGAGGAAATGGAAAAAAACATCCTTGAAGTATATTCCCGGTTGTATCATACCTACGAAGAAGAGAAAAAACTGATTCCGGAAGGCAATCTGATTGAAATCAAATTTGAGGACTTTGAGGCAAACGCACTGGAAATAACGGAAAAAATTTACAAAACCCTTTCCATTCCTGGTTTTGAACAAGCCCGCCCAGCCATTACCGCCTACCTCGATAAAAAGAAAAATTACAAAAAAAATGCCTATAAATACGAACCCCGTACAGTGGAACTTGTCGAGAAACATTGGGATTTTGCCTTAAAACAATGGGACTATAAATTATAGGTATTTATAAAAGGAAAGTGAAGCCCGGAATACCATATTACACCCTATTCACTCCTTATTCCCGACAGGGATATATAAGGAGTGAATAGGAGATGAACAAGGGGTTATTACTGTCTTGATACGTTTCATTACGGTAAATCATACACTACAGGTTAGTGAGTTAAATACCAATAAAAAATCATCCAGATATTACACAACAATATTAGTTATCCGGTTTACTGTCACCAATACCCCGGATTCATCACGGATTTCCACTTGCACCACATGAGTACGTTTTCCCCGGTGGATGAAAGTACCGCGGGCCACTACATATTTACCTTGTGCCTGTTTCATGTGATTCCCGTTCACCTCTATACCGAAAACATGGAAACGTATTTCCTCAGGTACTGACCTTACACTCAATGCCCCTGCAACCGTCTCAGCCAAAGCCATATTAGCCCCCCCGTGTAATGCCCCATCCGGGCGGCATGTCCGGTGGTCTATGGGCATTTTCATCTCCAGCCACCCTTCCCCGACAGCGGTAAACTCCATCCCCAAATGCTCTACTAAAGTATTCCGGCAAAATTCATTCAGTTGTTTCACATCGTTTTCCATACTATTCATCATTGTTGGGTTAATCTCTGTCATGTTCATTCAATATTTGTCAAATATAGCATATTCACAACAAAAATCCCATTCCCGCACAAGTATATTTTCAATTCATCAATGTATTGATACTTTGCCTATTGACCTATTGACAAATTATTTCCGTTTTTTACGTATCCGTATTCAGTAAAAAATTCATACATTTGTATAAGACGGCGTGATGCATAAGTACCGTATAAATAATTGTAAATCATATACAGAACAAAATGACACCATTAAAAGAAGGCGACAAGGCACCTTTTTTCAAAGGTCTAAATCAGGACGGCCGGGAAATCAGCCTGGACGATTTCAGAGGCAAAAAACTTATTCTTTATTTTTATCCCAAGGACAATACTTCGGGATGTACGGCAGAAGCCTGTAGTTTCAATGAAAATTACGATACACTGACAGTAAAAGGATACGAAGTGGTAGGGGTCAGTCCGGACTCTATCAATTCCCATCAAAAATTCATTGCAAAATATAACCTTTCTTTTCATCTGATTGCAGATGTTGAAAAAATCATACTGCAGAACTATGGAGTCTGGGCAGAAAAATCCATGTACGGACGCAAATACATGGGAGTACTCCGGACCACCTTCCTTATCGATGAAAACGGAAAGATTGAACGGGTCATCACTAAAGTAGACACCAAAAATGCGGCGTCACAGATTCTTCATTCAAAATAATTAAATATCAAATACAAATCATATGGCAGCAAAAGAAACGAATCTTGAAAAACTAAAGGCCCTGCAACTGACACTCGACAAGATAGAAAAAAACTTCGGTAAAGGAAGTATTATGAAACTTGGCGACAATCAGGTGGAGAATATTCCGGTAATCTCGTCCGGTTCCATCTCTCTCGACAAGGCCTTGGGAGTAGGCGGATACCCCAAAGGGCGGGTAATAGAAATTTACGGACCGGAATCTTCCGGTAAAACAACACTGGCCATACACGCCATCGCAGAAGCCCAGAAACAAGGCGGTATCGCAGCCATCATAGACGCAGAACACGCTTTCGACCGGACATATGCGGAAAAATTAGGAGTAGATATTGAAAATTTGTTTATTTCACAGCCAGACAATGGCGAACAAGCATTGGAAATTGCAGACCAGTTAATCCGTTCGGCAGCAATCGACATCATCGTTATTGACTCGGTGGCAGCCTTGACCCCAAAAGCGGAAATTGAAGGCAATATGGGCGACAGCGTTATGGGCCTCCAGGCCCGGCTGATGTCGCAGGCCCTGCGAAAATTGACCAGTACAATCAGCAAAACCAATACTTGCTGTATTTTTATCAACCAATTGCGGGATAAAATCGGCGTTATGTTCGGTAACCCCGAAACCACCACCGGAGGAAATGCATTGAAATTCTATTCTTCCGTCCGTCTGGATATCCGTAAAGTCGGACCGATTAAAGACGGTGAAGAAATTCTCGGAAACCATACACGCGTAAAAGTGGTAAAAAATAAAGTGGCTCCCCCATTCCGCAAGGCCGAATTTGACATTATGTACGGCGAAGGAATCTCCATTTCCGGTGAAATCGTTGACCTGGGCGTCGAATACAATGTCATCAAAAAAAGCGGTAGCTGGTTCTCCTACGGTGAAAACAAACTCGGCCAGGGACGTGAAACAGTCAAACAATTGATTATGGACAATCCGGAACTGGCAGAAGAAATCAAACAAAAGATTATCGCCGCCATGAACGGTATAACGGAAGAATCCGTTCCGGCAAACAATACTCCCGCTGAAAGCGAGGATTAAAACCTGAAAATCAATATTCATTTATGAAAAAAAACATAATTTCTCTTGCACTTATATTATCCCTGATGGCATGCAATGACAATACGGAAAAAACAACAGAAACCAAGGGATACAAAACTCCGGCGGATCTAAAACTGCAATCAGATGTCATGACCCCTGAAGTGCTCTGGTCCTTCGGACGCATCGGAAATGTCTGCGTATCCCCCGACGGCACCCATGCTGTCTATGACGTGACCTATTTCAACAAAGAAAAAGACCGGGGATACACCGACCTGTATTTGCTGAATCTGAAAGACGGAAAATCCATTCAACTGACCGATACGGAATACAATGAATCGGACGCCAACTGGACTCCCGACGGCAAATACATCACCTACTTAGCCAAAGGCCAATTGTGGGAAATGAATCCGGACGGTAGCAACCCGCGACAAATCACCAATATCGAAGAAGGTATAAACGGATACGTTTATGCACCGGACATGTCCAAAATCGTTTACCTCAAAGATGTCAGACTTGAACCTACCGTTCAGGACCTGCATCCGGATTTACCGAAAGCCCAGGCACGGATTATCAATGACCAGTTTTACCGCCACTGGAATGATTGGGTAGATGCCTATACGCATTTATTTGTTGCAGATTATACACCATCAAAACAAATCACTACAGGAAAGGACATTATGGAAGGCGAACACTGGGAATCTCCTGTGCGTCCCTGGGGAGGTACAGAGCAATTGGCCTGGACCAAAGACGGCAAAAAACTGATTTACACCTGCCGGAAAAAAACAGGTATCGACTATGCGGAATCCACTAATACGGACCTGTATGCCTATAACACGGAGAATGGCAAAACCACCAATCTGACAGAGGGAATGACAGGATACGACAAAAATCCGGTTATCTCTCCCAATGGTCAATACATGGCGTGGGAAAGCATGGAACGGGACGGATATGAAGCAGACAAAATCCGGTTGTTTGTTATGGACCTGAATACCGGAAAAAAACAGGACTTTACGGAAGGATTTAACCAGAATGCCGAAGGACTGAAATGGGGGGATGACCACACGATTTGGTTTATCTCCGACTGGCATGCCACTGACGAAATTTATTCGCTGGATATTTCCACCGGAAAAATCAACAAACACACTGAGGGGACACACAATTATACTTCCGTCATTCCTGCGGGGGAAACGCTCATTGCTACAAAAGTTTCCATGAGCAAACCCGCCGAAATCTACCGGGTAGACCCCAAAACCGGCAAAGAAGAAGAATTGTCTTTCGTCAATAAACCCATTCTGGACCAGTTAACCATGGGCAAAATAGAAAAACGCTGGGTGAAAACTACTGACAAAAAAGACATGCTGGTATGGATGATATACCCTCCCCACTTTGATCCGAATAAAAAATATCCGGCCCTTCTCTACTGTGAGGGCGGTCCGCAAAGTACGGTAAGTCAATTCTGGAGTTACCGCTGGAACTTCCAGCAAATGGCAGCCAACGGTTACATCATCGTTGCGCCCAATCGTCGGGGACTTCCGGGTTTCGGACAAGAATGGCTGGAGCAAATCAGCGGAGATTATTCCGGACAGAACATCAAGGACTACCTGTCGGCTATTGACGATGCTAAAAAAGAGCCTTATATCGACGAAAATCGTCTGGGGTGTGTCGGTGCCTCTTATGGCGGATATTCCGTATATTATCTGGCAGGACACCATAACAAACGTTTCAAGGCATTCATCGCCCACTGTGGTATTTTCGACCTGAAAATGCAGTACAACACCACCGAAGAAATGTGGTTCGCCAACTGGGACATGGGTGGCGCACCTTGGGAAAAAAACAACAAAGTGGCACAACGCACATTTGCCAATTCCCCCGACCTTTTTGTAGGCAACTGGGATACTCCCATCCTGGTTATTCACGGTCAAAAAGATTTCCGCATCGACGTATCCCAGGGAATGGCAGCCTTTAACGCCGCCCGCATGCGCGGAATCCCGGCACAATACCTGTATTTCCCCAATGAGTGTCATTGGGTTACCGGTTGCCAGGACGGTATATTGTGGCAACGCACTTTCAAATCTTGGTTGGATAAGTGGTTGAAATAACCCATTCAATAAGAAAAAAAGTCCCCACTGACATGCACCCCCGAAAGTTAGACAAAAAACTTTCGGGGGTATATGTATAACAAGAACATGATAATCCGATTACGATCCCGCTTGATAATAGGCGCACTACCGGATTATCATTCTTCAATAGTTTCCGGCCGTATTGACATTGTAATTATATCCGATGGAAAAGAAATCAAGGACTTTCAGCTCTATCATAATCGATACAAAGCGATTAAAGCGATAAGACACACCAGCATCAATCCAATCATTATAACCTCCCAATATCCCGACTTCCTCATATTCATCAAAATAACTATTATAGGCATAAAGTGCCATCGGACGGACTGTCCAGCGTTTACCCACTTCAAAACAGTAATTAACGCACAATTTCAACAAATCCTTTTTTTTCTTTTGCTGCCTTCCATGTTTCGAATATGTCAGCACATAATAATAGGTCCCCACATTCAAATGTCCCATATCGAAATTACGTCCTTTTAATTTGCCCGGTTCACTTTCCTCTCTTTAACAAAACGGAAATATTATCTAAGCTTTGTTTGCGGAATACGTTCGGTAAAACAATCCGGAATTATAGTAACATCCCATTTTTCCCAAAATTTCTCGCCCTGATACTTAGGTAATGTAGCCATATCGGCAGCACCCAAAGAACTGTATTTTATTCCCCAAAAATCAAAGAAAGGACGCAAATCGGCATTTGCATATTCACAAACCCTTTTGCAAAAGAAGTCTCTTCTGGAATCATTGGAAGAAGTCACCACCGCGGCAATTTCATCCGGTAATTCCCTCGCGCATTTGCTCAGATAAGCATACAATCGCCATCCGTATTGCTGGGCAAGCTGGCAAAAAGGAATTAAACGACTATCATGACTCAGATCGGTATCAAAATTTCGCTGCGCTTGTTCTATCTTTTGTAACTGGTCAATAAATCCCTGCCATTTGGCAGTACGTGATTCTCCCCAGGTATTACGCAGCCGGTTCCCCGCATATAAAGCATGGAAATTATTGGAAACCTCTCCCAAAACTCCCCACTTCCAGCAAGCCACCTGATAAGTATGCCCAACCTCATGATAAAATCCCCAGGATTCTCCCTCATTCTGCATACTTTCCATATTAACAGCCCTTTTGGCATACCTTTCTCCTCCAAACATACTGGGATAGCTGGCATAAGCAGCTCCTGCGTGAATCTGTATGTCCTGCACACAACGGGAAGGAAACTCCGGTGAACGATGCAACCAAAGTGAAGCCGTATCTGAAAGCCCGTGAAAAGCATTAAAATCAGTTACCAGCGTTTCATCGTAAAATTTCATTAAAGTCTTCGGCCTTTTCAAAGTTTTCAATATCTTAGTAGACATAGACCAAATTACCCGCTCACAGCCAATCTCAGCAAAAGGTACCGTAGTTGAGGCTATTTCCCTTTTCCAGGCAGCCGGCCTGGTCTTTCCCAAAACAAAATCAGGAGACTTCACCGCACCACTGATAATAAAGGTTTCCGGTACTGCAAAAGGTTCTTCCGGAATAATATAGATATTCCCCCCATTTATATTATACAGACAGGTTGTATCCCCATCCTTTAATTCTTTCACTTCATAAGTTTTTGGCAAACGCTTCCAAGGTTTATTTTTCTCCCGCAAAACACTGCCTGAAGCTCCGATCCGGCACAAAACCTTCTTTCCCTGTAAAGAAGCCGGTTTTGTCACACAAATAATTTCACAAGGAGGTGCATACAGACCTGTCGAAAACCAAGGGCGATGCCCGGTCAGGGAAAAACGGGACGAAGTATGCATCGGACGATATGCGCCATCTATTTTTACCGCAAAATTTTTTAGCCTCTTTTCACTGTCTCCAACCAATCCCGGCCACTTTTTCACTACTTCCAAAACAGAATCGGATACCGCCACTTTCCGGACAGTCCATGCTACATCATTCATTTTACAGTTCCAAAAACAAAAACTTAGCACAATCAATAACAAAATCCTGGATACCATATTGCATATATTAATTATTTATTTCCCCACCCTTCGCGCCCAATTTATTTTGCAATAATATCCATTCTTTCTTTAATTTTTCTTTATATACATGAATTTTTACCATTCATAGACAACTTCTAAAAAAAGAAAGATAAAATTTACAATCAACCTTTCTATATATTAATTTTCATCAACCAAAAGACACAGATAAAAGAAATAAAGAACAACTATGACATTGACAATTTTTTCAGTAAAAAAACTTTATTGCTTTCCACACAAATCTCTGAACTTTACAAACAGAAACGACAAAAGACCAGAAAACACCAGCGCGACAAACAATTTTCATTGTTCATCGCGCTGACATTTATACACTTGATCCAGTAAAAACTAATCAATATTCGTCTTCGTTGAAGAAGTTTATCTATATTGATTATAAGCATGTTGTACAATAATCAATGAAATTTGCGCAAATAAACCGCACCATCTGAGACGGTCTGAGGCGATGGGAGAAAATGGTGGACAAACAAATACTTTTGTATTTGATTGAGCAATCATAGTGGATATTAGAAAGCTCTTATATTACACTTGAATACAATATTACTCTTTCTTTCCTCTGTGGATTCCTCCTCCAAGCCACTTGGCTGTAACAAGCCAATTTTCATAATAGTAAAACCATTCTGAAATCCAGGGAATGATTTCTGTTATTTTGTGCGAAGCATTCCATTCTTCTGATGGACGATGATAGATACAAAGATGCTGCTTATCAGTATTATAAACATGTGGCAATCCTTTTTCTCCTTCACACAGAGATAACTTATCTAGAGCAAACACGTCCACATGTTTTCCTTCTTTGTAGCAAATCTTGAATTGATAGGTTCCACTTAAAGAAGATGGTTGCACGGAATACTTCCAGCAGAAACTCGTTGGAGTTTCTGCATAGAAGTGTCCGTTGGAGTTTCTGCATAGAAGTGTCCGTTGGGATATGCTTGTTGCAAAAAAGCCTTCTGCTGTGTTTTTGTAAATTTCTTTTCTCTTTGCATTTATTCGTCTCCATGGAATATATGAGCTTTCACAACCGTACCAACAGTTCCTAAAGCACCTGTTATCGTAGCTCTTAATGTGTTATTATCTCTGTTCTTACGTTGATTGTCGGCAATCGCACTAAAAGTCCGCTGCACTACATCTCTACCGAAAGGTTTGTTCATAGACTCAGCTATTAATTGCAAACCGCCTCTTTTTTCAATGATTTGCTCCACATCTTGCTTTACTTGTTTTAACCATGCAAAGAAGTTTAATTGTTTCTGCGGTGTTTCTACCCATTTGTCGGCAAAGTTCTCATCAGGATTTACGGGATTACGCACAATACACAGACCGGTATTTGGTTCACGTACGATATATTTCTCCATACTGTTGACTACGTTTACCAACGCATCAAGTACGTCTGTTTCCTTGTTGTAAGCACGTGCTGCTAGTGTTGTGATAATAATAGAGATTGACTTGTTTTCATCGCCGTTAAACATTAAGTCACGGTGACGTTTAAGTATCTGAACAACACGTTGCAAAGGACTTTTCTTCTCTTTATATGCTGGCACATTGCCAACTTTAGCTTCGGAAAACAACACTGTTTTACGAGTCAAGACACTGCATCTGTCCTCAAACCATTTGGCATAACCAAACGGATTGCTCTTAAGCCATTTATTACTATCGGTCTCATATTTATAGTTAGAGAGTTCCCTGTCAGTAATACGGAGAGCAAGCTTGTCAACCTGCCCTACCGACACACTGAAATATTGCTCCCGAAGGCGTGTCTTCTCGTTGTTTACACATGGTAGAATGTCCAAGTGGTATTTGTCGCTTGCGTTTTCTGAATTTTTACGATATAAAAGTGTCCAACATCGACGACCCTCTTCATCCAATAACTTCTTGTATCGTTCTGAAACTTTCAGTCTTTCGCCAACTTTTGCTTTTAAATTTTCCGCAGTCCAGTCAGGATGCTTTTCCATCAACTCACACACTAAGTCAATATCAAGATCATCGTTCTCATTGACTGGAGTAATCATCGTTCCTAGTAGAAACGAACCTTGTGGTTGAATCTCAGGCTTATATGGAGCTAGCGGGGACGATTCGTCTCCAAGGAATTTGCCTACAGCCTGATAACTGCTTACCAGCTCGTCATATCTTGATTCAGGCACATCCAAAGACGCACCTAAATTCTCAAAAATTTCGTTGAATTGTTTATGTTCTTCTGTTGTTAATTCTCTCATATCTTATTCAATTATAATTGCTCTATTTTCGGTATTATTATAATAGTCGTGCAGTATTAGTTTCATGTCTGCCTTAGGCATCCAAACGTGACCGAGCATGAACGCACACGCTACAGGGATAGCCATGTGAACCAAAATCTCATTATAAGCTGATGATGCTTTTATTTTGTCAAGCACCTCTCTAGTGGAACTCGCAAATTCATTAAGTTTTGCTTCTGTCTTTAAAAAATCATTGTTAGGATTAGTGCATGTAACTGTCCATATTGAAACATCTTGGCTAGAATATAATGTTCTAATTCTCTCCGTGATAGCTGTAGCACTCAGCGCAAACACAAGAACAGGCTGCTTGCTCTTTTCTGCTGGTTCGATAATTCTAAACTCAATGTTCTCATCACCACTCTCCTGCCATTCCCATTTCTTTGTGTCACGATGTGGCTGATATACTTTCAATTCGCGAATGTCATTAAATAACGTCCCAAGTCTTACTAACAATGGCATATCAGCAAACGGAAATAATGAGATGTGTTTTGTTTCTGAATACTGAATACGTTGTTTTACTTCGTAGGCAAATGCAGCCTGCAGGTTGTTATCCTCTATCTCCCAAAAATTCGGATCAGATTCCTTCATGACATTTCCCTTCATACTAATCTCTATTGCAGTACTTGCCTCTGGGTAGTATTCTGGGAACAAGACAGAAGAGATAGTATTGAACGAGAAGTCGGGAAGATGTTTCCCGATTTTACTATAGTATGTAACTACATGACTCTTTTTGTCGTGCGCTATACCAGTCACGAGACGAATTCTGTCCTCGTGACGCTTCTTCATCCCTTCCACAATCTCTATAGTATATTTCTCAGGGTCTGAATCTATTATTTTATGACAAGCAGGACACAACAATACTATATTATTTATATCTTGTGCCAATGATTCTGATTTTTCACCACCACGAGGACCATTTGGCGAATCTCCAATGATATGGCATAGTTCTCCAAAGTTCCCATACTCCTTCGTTATATCTCCTTCATAAAGGATTTTATTGCATCCTTCAAACTCACATCGACCTGCAGCCCTGAGCCACAACAATCGCATTACTTTTTGGGGTATATTTGTTTTTGACATTTAATCTTCGCTTTTATTGTCATTATACATACGGCTCATTGCATCTGCTGAATCTTTCATCATTTTACGCAAAGATTCCGGCACTATAACTTCAATCTGCTCACCAAAAGAACGAAGCAGAGTGCGAAGTTCATAATTATTCTGAACCCTGAGTATGACTTGCCAGTAGCCATCTTCCATTGGAGTTGAGACAGCAGATTGAGACTCATGCAAAGGTTTTGTCACAATATATCCGTAAGCTTTATTACTGACTTTCAGCATGACCTCTTCAACAGGTGCATTACTAACTGAGACGCCAACAACATCGCTAAAATACTCTTTGAAATCTATATCCTCAGCAAGTGGTTCATAGGGTTTAGATGTTTCATCAAAACCCTCAATTCTGTCTATCGCAAAATTGGATAGGTATTCCGAACCTTTGTGCTTTCCAATAAGAAACCATCTGTTATTGTATTGCTTCAGAAAGTAAGGAGTTACAACAATAGTTCTGGCATCTTTATCAAACGGATGGTATACTATTTCAATAACCCTTTTATTTACGATAGAGTCAAAGATAGGTTTATAATACGTGTCCATACCTTTGAGATAGGGATTATGCTGGAAACTTACAACGGAATCCAGAGTCTCACCCAGCTTGCTGGTAGTATAAAGACGTTTTTCCAAATCATCTAGCCACTCAAATTGCGGTACACCTTCAAATCTCCTCAAGAGTAGTAGTGCATCATGTATCAAATTAATTTCTTCCTGGTTAATAGGTTGCTTCTTTATAGATGCGCCTTTCTTGTGATAGCGATAATACCTGCGGTGTCCATACTGAATAGCATCGATTTGCATTGCATACCCCTCTTCACTTTCGATAAACTTCAAATCATCTTGAACTTGACGTTTTTTAACACAACCTCCATCTTTGGTTTCGCCATTATACAGATAAAGAGCCTCATTACATGCTTCAACAAGGTCTTCAATGTAATAACGTCTTGACCAATTGCTCAAACATTTGTCAAGTACCTGGTATCTTAATTGTGCATTTTTATTTGTTGGCATAAGCTCATTGTTTTTATTATATGGCAAAATTATACAGAAAGAGTGCAGTCTTTCTGCACTCTTTCAAATAAAATCAATTAGAACTCTTTTTTTTAGGAATATTCTTCACAACAACCTTGGAAAAAGCATCTGCACAACTCTTAATTTCTTCATATTCTACTAGTTCTTTTGAGGATAGCCCTTCATTGCTCCAATCCTCAATATTGGTTGCATACAAACCTTTGACAGTTTTCTCTAAATATGCAGTTGTCAGAGGAACATTCAGTGTCTCAATCTCCATATTGTCAATAATTGACTTGAAATAAGCATAATCGCCATCAATAATAAATCCCATGTCAGCAGCAATACGATAAATTGCAATCCAGTGCCGTTGCTTTGTGAACGGCGACTTTTTAGGGGTGTAACCTAAAAGTTGTATTATACTCTTTCTGAGAATATCTATCCGTGTTTCTTCCGGCAGATTTCTTATACCTTCTGGTTCAGCAACCATTCGCCCCTCAATATTCATATGATAAGGAGTAAAATCTATAATTTTACTTGTTGCTTCTACAGGAGTATCAGTACCAGAAATATCGTGTCCATTAGTTTTTAGAACAGTTATTGACGAGCCCGTTACATAGAAATACATGGTAAGGATTATGTTGAGTGCGGTATCTACCTCCTGCTCTGAAGCTGTTGGAGAAATATGAGACTCTTCGTTGCGCCAGCCCTTCACCAATAACAACCACTGATAGAGCTGTTGCTTGGCTTCGTCTGTGCTCCAGCGCAGGTTCCACAAGCACTTGTGAGCATAGAGCGCGTCCTTCCATGAAGGAGTGTCCCCTTCATTACGAGCAGGAAGTTCTTTACCATTGATAAGGTAGTAAAGCTTTTTAAGATACGCCTCAAACTTTGTTACTAACTGATTGAATGCGATATGCTTATCCACTAGTGTAGGCTTCTTAGCATATAGATTCTCAAATGCTCTCTGAATAAATATGTCCACACCGTCAAGAGAGTCGATCGACCTGGTATTGATTACATAGAATACACTATTTATAATTTCCTCCTTTGGACGCATGTGGGGCAACAATGAAGGGATGCACGAAGTCAATATCTCTTCTATCTTATCTCTTACAGTTTCCAGATTGAAACCAGTCTCTACTTCGGAGTTTTTCCCTGCTGTAACAGTCACAACTTCTTCTGGCAATGTTTCAGCTTCCGATTTAACATCAACGTTTACGCCAAGATAAGTCTTCAGTATGGCTTCTCGTTTTGCTCCATCAAGGATGAAATCGCGAAGCATCTTGTCAGCCTTTGGTCGTACCATACGAGGTGGAATTGTTGCACCTTCTATCTTTTCGAGGAAAGCGCGAGTCTTCACGCCATCAAGAGTCAATTTAAGGTTCTCAAACTGGTTATATTCATTGATATTCTGTTCTGTCACGTCACGCCCCATGATATGGGTAAGCTGACTAAAGTTTAAGCCTGTAGCCTCTGCAAGTATCATAATCTGCTTGTGGAGCTCACGAAGCTGGTACTCTGCAATGTAATCTTGAATGGTCTTTCCTGCCTCAAGGTGAAGATCACCACTCTCTATGTCATGCAAAACCACCATTGCCGTACGCTGGTCACGCTGTGAGAGTGAGGCAAACGTCTTGTGCAATCCCTTCAAAGCCTCTTTTGTCAGTTCGCTACCTGGACCATTCATATAGAGATTTTTGACAAACTTCACAAATTTTGAGTTGATATATTCGGCATCAATAGTTCCTGTACCTGTTTCTGTGATATAGGTATCGATTGGATAGTCAAACTCTGTAGGCTCAGAGTTACCTCCTGGCTTTGACTCAAACAATTCGCGATAACGCTGTAGTAGGGTAAGATATGTTGATTCATCAATCCCCATCTTTACCATTGTGTAGGTATCACCATGCTCAAACTCATACTCAGTCTTCTCCCAAAGGAAACCTTGCAATTTTGCAGCTTCAAGCAAACGAGTCATCTGCACAAAGTCCTTGGCAAACATATTGCGGTCTTCGCGAGTATCAGGCAACTTTGAGAAATTCTGAATGTTATGAGACTTAAAGATGTCACTTATGTGTAGGAAATAACGATTGATGCTATCAAGGTTCTGTTCCAGTTTATCCACAAACACTCCAAGAGGTCTGTCCACATATACTTCAAGAGCATCTTCTATATTCTGCTCCATTGTGTATGGAAAAGTATAGTACTTAATTATACCAAACGGTTTGTCTGGTCCAAACAGACGGTTGGTACGTGAGAACGACTGAATTATGTCCACATATTTCATCACCTTGTCCACATACAAAGTGTTCACCCATTTTGAGTCATAACCAGTCAGCATCTGTGTTACAACGATAAGTAGGTCAATCTGTTGTTGATGATCATGTTCTATACCCAAGTAAGGCTTCTTATGTGCCAAACGCTTAGCTACATCCTTCTTGTACTTGCCGTAGGTTGCCAATGCAAAGGTTGTTTGATAGCGAGCGTTATAGTCGGTAAGCATCTCCAGTATAGCATCTTCCTTAGCAATACCTTCATCACTGTTATCAATATTGTTGTCAAATACAGTTACGGCATTTACCGATGGGTATAGTTCCTTGAATAGTTTATAATACGCGATAGCCTCTGGAATGTTTTGTGTGGCAAGGATAGCATGGAACTTGCCATTCTTGCTTGCCTGCTCACGATGTGCCACAATATCCTGCACTACAGCTAAGTGATGCACTCGTTGCTGATAAATATCTTTTGGCAGATAGTGCTCGATACCATGTGTCAACTTTCCTGTTTTTGGATCATTGTATGTATCTGGCATCTGTAGTTCAGAAATAAACTTGTTATACACCTTCTTCTTTTCTTCATCCTCATCTACCTCCTCGATGGAATGAACCCCGAGTTGTGCAAAAGCTGCCTTTTCACGCAGTTCATCGTCTTCGTATGTGTTTACTCGATACACATCGAATCCCAGCACGTTGCCATCAGGAATACCACTTGCTATTGTGTATTTGTGCAACATGTCACCAAAGAGTGTTTCTGTAGTTATCTCATTATGTGCATTTTCTTCAAAAACTGGTGTTCCAGTAAAGCCAAAGAGCAACGCACGTGGAAAAGCATTCTTGATGCCAATAAGCATACCTCCGAATACGCTACGATGGCACTCATCAATGATAAAAACCAATCTTTTACGACCGATTGCATCTATCTCGCTCTGAGCAATGCCGTTCTGCACATTGATGTTAGACATCTTCTGTATGGATGTTACAATCAGTCGGTCATCAGGATCGGTACTCTTCAACTTGCTGACTAGTATAGCTGTATTCTGAGTATCCTGTATGCTGTCATCATCGCCAGCAAAGCCACGATATTCATCCAAAGACTGTATTGAGAGTTCGATGCGGTCAAGCAGGAATACCACCTTGTCTGCATCGCCAGAATTTGCTATGAGCTGAGCACTCTTAAATGAGGTCATGGTTTTACCTGATCCTGTAGTGTGCCAGATATAACCACCGCGATGCTGGTGAGTGTTCCAGTTTGTGCGGTGAGTCACATCGCTTATCTTGCTAACTGCATAATACTGATATGAGCGCAGCACCTTCAATGTCTTGTCCTTTTCGTCAGCTATAGTATAGTAACCCACAAGCTGGTGTGCCATAGGGATTGACAATAATTGACTGGCAATAATACGCCAATCAGTTATTTCCACATTGTTGAAGTCTGCCCAATGGAATTGGAACTCAGGTTTAAAGTTATCTTCTGCTCCTGGATTAGCAAAGTACAAAGTCTTTTCGGGTGTCATAGCCACGAAAATTTGTACTAATTTGAAGATGCCACTAGAAAAAACACCTTCGTGAGTGTAACGCTTAATTTGGAAGATCGCTTGAGTCACATCCACTCCGCTACGTTTCAACTCCACATGGATTACAGGCATACCGTTGATAAGCAACATCACATCACCTCGACGATCACCTCCCAATGGGTGCGAAGCCTTGAAACGAGGTTGACGTACAATCTGATAACGGCTCTGACCAGCACATATCTCCTGTGCATCAAAGATTTTCAAATATACCTCCTTGCCACAGTTATTTGTATCTGCTGGATTATCACGCTTTATTATAATCTGTCCACCATTGATAAGACGGTTCATCTCAAATGGTGAAGCACACATGTTCACTTGATCAATCACTTGCCGCATCTCTGTCTTTGTCAGAGGTGCATTGCCCAAGCGGTTAATGTCGCGGTTATTATCATAGAGGATATTCGCCCAGTTCTGTACAAGGTCTTCCTCTGTCGGATTCATCATGATTCCTCCATCCCATCCATGACTGGTGTGAAGAAGATTGGCAAGAGCCTGCTCAAATGCAAGCTCCTTGATGAAGAATTGTGTATTGTCGTTAGCCATTGTTATTTATTCTGTTACACCCATTTCTATTAAAGTCTTCTTTGCAACGTCATCTGCTTCGACAACGTATTGCTTCAGTTCTCTATAACTCTTTGCAGAGTAATAGGTAAGTTCATTGTCATTTTCGTCAAGATCCATATAAACGCAACAAGGATCATTTTGATCTATGTAGCCAACTTCTGCGATCTCCAGAAATCTTTTTGCCTTCACCTTAGAAGGTAATTGAACAAAGATTCTGAATCGGTGACCATTGCTGAAGTTGATATTGAAAGAATACTCGCCCTTTTCGTCATAGCAGTAATAAAAGATTGCATCCTCTCCTTTATAACGACCATATGTATTGTAATCATTTAAACTTGCATGAACGTCTTCATCCTCATAATACTGCATCCCAAAATCCTCGATAAATTTTGGGGCCATTTTTTCTCGTTCGGAATCGATAAAGTAGCGGTCAAACCATTTGCCAGGAATAGCGACAGCAATATGACCATTCTTCCAATGCACATACACTGGTGATGGCTGATTTACAATCCAATTATAAAGTCGTACGTCTTTACGTAGTGCATTGCACGCAATGGCAAGCTGGAGATCCCAAGTTTCCTTTCCTGTATATGTAACCAATTCCTGAGCTGCTTCATTCAAGCCAACTATCACTTCTTCCTTAGTTTTACTACTATCTAGTATTGATGCTAACATTTCATGAATGCGCGAATCACTTATAAGTAGAATCTTAAGATATTTATGTGTCTCACTATTCTCTGTAATATATTGACGAGATAGATCCTTCCATGAAGATAGTCTTGACATAAGGGCACGAATAAGAATATGTTTCTTCCGGTAGTCTACAGAAATACCTTTTGAGTCAAACATATCTGAAATGAGCTCGCATCGATGCTTAAAATCGGCAAGAGACATACCTTCTGTATAATAAAAGTTCGTCGTGCCTTTAAAGTAAGGGTGCTTCTCTATTAGCATAAATTGCTCCAACCAAGCCTCATTTTCTGTGATGCGTTTTGCCTTCTCCATTTCTTCTTTGAATGGACGAGCCCATCGGTTATCATCATCTGATGTTGGTAGTTCTGCACAATTTGCCAGAGCTTCATAAAATGAAGATGCCTTTGTGATATTACTCATGCTCTCACGACTTATTGCAAATTCGCTTTCATTGTCAAGAGCATTTGCAATAGCCCGAATCATCCTACCGAAGTTGCGCAATGTGGTTGCAACACGTTCCAAGTTATCAATATCGGTATTCTCAACGATATTCCAAACCACTCGCATCCATTCTTTATATAATGCCTCATCAAAGGTATTGAACGTCAAAACAAACTCTTCGATAGCACCCATAACAGTTAAAAGCGTCTGGGTAAAATTGACCGATGAATCAAAGAAGAAATTTCCCTTTTTCCCCTCATCCCATACCGGTGCCAATGATTCTTCTATCAACATCTTATGTTGCTGCAATGTATCAAGTATCTTCTCGATAGCTGAAAAATATTCAGGATGAGCCTCTAACTCATCTGCATATTCATCAAAACCTAAGTATTCACCCTTGCTTTTTTCCGACTGAGTATAGAATACATTTACAGCTGCTTCTGTGCCACGCATATCTTTTGGGGCAAGATTGCTATCAATGAGATAACGACAAGCAAAGAAACGGCTGAAGAATCTCATGTACGAAATATCAGAGTTTTTCTTCTTTGTGTTATCCCAGAAAAGGTCAATCCATTTGGCATCCAATTTTATGGAGATGTTCTCACAATGAGAAACCATGTCTCCTTCAAGCCCACCTTCTAACAAAACCATCTCTTCACGAAGGCTTGCCACCTTATTCATAGCTCCAGTAAAGTCAGCCTTGAAATTATCGAATACAGAAAGTGGAAGTCCACGAGCATTCATCTTCATGTAAAGCTCCTCTGACTTTCCAAACTGCATCAATGGCAGTACATAGAACTGAAGATTATCCACTTTATCAATGGCATCTGCAATTCTATTATTTTTATAATATGAGTCAATAGCATCCAGCATAACAAGCATACCAGCTATAGTGGAATCTTTGTCATACGAGCGATAGTACCATCTTGCCTTATTGATCTTTTCACTTGGCTTCTCATCGTCGAGGTCACAAACATAAACCGATAAGGATTTGCAGAACTTTGTGGCTGTTGTTCTGGTTTCATAGACAAATGACTTCAAGGCATAGCGAATAGGCTCATATGCAGGATCATCCTGTTTGTCCTCTTTGTTAAGAAGATACCAATGAAGGAGGTACAAAGTTGTAAAGCGTTGCTGACCATCCAATAACTCCATGACGAACTCTGCACTATCATTCTCTTTGTTTTCCTTGACAGCACCATAAATAAAGTTCATGTCCATTGGCGAGTCATTTTTTAGACTCTTGAAAATCTCCTTCAGGAAGTTCTCTCGAATCTTTGTTTCTGCCTCTCCATTACGACCTTGTGCATAAGGGCGCTGAATGCGAGGTACTACAATCTTTGAGATTGTCACAAGATCACTCTCTGACGAATGAGGTACAAGAGTGCTGAATATCTTAGTGAAAGTGTATGTTTGGCTCATGATTATTCCTCCTTTTATATATTAAGATAGTCTCTCAACTCTTCGCAGATGTAACGCTGATATGATTTCATATCCTCTTCTGTCCATAGAGTTCGTCTTGTTCCTTCGTCATCAAAGAGTTTCATGAACACGAAAGAGGTTGACACAGGTACAAACACTCCGTTCCTCATGCGTTCGATGATGTTTTTTCTTTTAGTAACAAACAGGCTGTTGCCGTATGATCGGTTAGTAGAAGAATCCAATAAGGTCAGATTCCCTATGTTGTTTTTCACTTCCTCAGGAGCATCAGTCTCTTTAGCAAGCATGCGCAGTTTGTTAATAGCATCCATTAACTTACCATTCTCACGTAATACCTGGACTTCATTCTTTGTTTTCTCATCTTCGTTGAGCTGAATCTCAAGATCTGCCATTGCTGTATCAAGCCACTTTTCCTGATCATCAACTCGCTTCAAACCATTCTTGGTGAATGAGTCGATGTGTTCAATATCCCAATCTTGCGATGTAAGTACTGCAAATGGGAATTTGTAAATTTCACCAAGTTTATTCAAACCATCCTTTGCCTGTTCTGCCTGACGATTGAGGTGGTTCACATTCAGCAACAGCAATAGATTGAATACTCTGCCATCACCATAGCCAATATTGATCTCTCCATTCTCAACCTCAATTCCAGATACTTGTTCACGGATTTCATCTCTCATCCACTCCTTAAAGTCTTCGCGAGATTGATCTTCTTCCATTGAAAGGAAATGTATGTAACTCTTAGGAAGAAGACTTTCGTTATACTGGCAAAGCATACCTATAAGGTTGTAGCATACCACATCCTCATACCAGTCTTCCAAGACATGGTACACCTTGGTAACAGCATCCCACTCTTCGTCTATCTTCTTAGACAGATCTTCACCATGTAATCCATCAAACTTGTCATAGTAGAAGTTAAAGATTCGGTTCTTATCCTTCAGTTCTGCATCGCATTCCTTCAAACGTTCGTCTATCTCTTCCTCCGCAACATCTTTTAGGCGCTCAGCCTTATAAGCGAGTTGGAAGATAAAGTCGATTCTGTTTGGCATTTCATTACCACGTTTGTTAAGGAAATACCAGAACGAGTCATTATGTAAGGTATTTTCAATACTTTCCCATTCCAATGCTCGCTGCATCTGAATGTGTTCAAGCACATCCTTTTGTTTCTTCAAGAATAGTGCCTTAATCAACTCAGCATCTGTTAGATAAATCTTACCTGTGTTTATCTTACAGAACTCACCAATAGCATCTGTGTCCTTTGAAAGTTCGTACCAAAGCACCTGAACTGAGCCAGTGTTGTTCTTTTTCCCCTTACCTGCATTAAGAAGTTTGAAGAATGTTTCTCGTACATTCTTCACAGTCTCGTCCAATTCGTATCGTTTACACAATGCCAAACCACCTGTTTCTGCATAGTCTCCTTTACCACGGATCCATTGATCGATGGTATCATAAGCCTGCTGCATGTGGAAGTAGTCAATGTTGCTGATTGTGCTACCATCTGACTGTCCCAAGTGTTCCAGGAAATATGCAGAATCTTTTCTGGTAGCATACACCAAATGATAGAGTTTCTTGCCGCCATAGTCTTCTTCCAACTCTTTATCCGAGATACCTTCCTTAGTCATCAGGTATTTATAAAGGATGTATATGGTAGTTAGTCGCTGCTGACCATCAATAATCTCCCACACAGGGTTATCTTCACTCATCTCTACGCCTTCTGGCATAATGCGCTTCAATACTTTTTCATTAGTCATCAGACGGGCAACAACTGGCTGAAGGCAATAATAATCGCCTTCCAGGTTAGTGGTGCTTGTCCCATGTGGCTCATTGGCATACGAGAATAGGTCTCGCAACAGTTGCGTAACCTGTGTCGATGTCCATCGATAACCTCGTTGGTATGAGGGTATGTAAAAATATCCGCCTGTTAAGAGATCAGATATTGCTTTCCTTTCAATCAAATTACTCATATATACGGAATGCTTTTCTATTATGGTTATACAAACATCTTGTCAAGACATGCTGATTTGATGCGTTTTAGTGATTCAAGTTTCTGTTCTTCGAGAGATATTTGTTTGTCAATGGTGCGGAAGAAGATAGAGATTTGTTTCTGCTCTTCATAAGAAGGAAAAACAAAGTCCATTTCCATAAACTCCTTAAAGCCGATTGAACGACCATCCCGAATACCATAAGTGATCAGTTTCAAGCGATCAATGAAGGCTTTAGACATAAAGATATACTTCCAATAATAGTCATCGTATTTGTCATCTTCCTTGAAACCGAATACTGTATATGCAGGAGAACAAATACCTTCAACGGACGAGTGTGCAAAGCCACCTTGAAATGAACGAAGATGGATGACGAACTGACCTGGCAACACACGCTTGTATGTCACCTCGTTTGATTTATCATGGAAAATATCATATCCACTTTCACTTCGAGGAGCCATTCCTCTAATATCCTGACATGCGGATAGTACAGGAAGCTCTGGGTGGTTTCTTTCGTCGAAGGTCTTGAACAATTCGCTTGCTGTCATTGAAGAATATTCACCTTCAAATCCTTTGAATCTAACTCTAGGCCTTGTCTCACCCTTTTGTGGGAACATTGCCTGAAGAGAAGCAGCCTTCATTTGTCGGAGAGATGCAATTTTCTTTGATGATATTTGAATTTGCTTGTCTAACAATTCAAAGCACTCAACAATTTTATGTTGTTCAGGGAAATTTGGCAAATACACCTTTAATTCTTTAAGGTCGGAATAAGCCAATGTCTGGCGCATACCATCACCCATTTTATAATAGACTTTGGTGATATCATCATAATAGTGAAGCAGTGTGTAGAGATAATGCGGATCTACAACTCTAGTATCACACTCCATACAGACATAAGCAGGTGTAATGATGCCTTCTTCTTCGGATATGCCAACTCGAAGACTTTTCTTGTCATTTTGAAGATCGGTCACTCGAAAAACTATAATATCTTTCTTTATTATCTGATAAGTATCGAATGAAGCAGGTAAAAGTCCTTTCTTAGATTCTATATCCTTGCGCACAATCTTACCATAACTCAATGACAGAAGATTCTGATGATGAACATTCTTGTTGGACTCCCTATATTGGCAAGTTATTTCGCCTAAGGTTGTTACCTTCCAAGAATACTTAAACTCATCGAATCTCATTGATGGTATTATGTTTGTCATTTCTTCCATATGTGATTATAACAAAGATTGTAATTCCTTCAAGCCCTTAATGTCATATTCTGAACCCTCTAATTGGTCAATCATCGAAGATATTATATTGCCATTGATAGAAATGTGGAAATTGATGTCTCTATAACTTGTTTCGTATCTGCCACAGAGATATACTAAAGACTTGCTCAAAGTATATATTTCAGATTCAAGTGTTTGCTTTATTGCATCATAAATAGGTGTAGCCCACTTCAAATGCAAAAACTCGTCCACCTCTACATCTGTCAAATTCTGTATGGCATCGATTGTTTTAGACTCTAAATCAGCCTTTGCTACCTTGATAGCCTTGTTTGTCTTGCTTTGCTTATCCCAAAGAGCAACAATCTCCTTGAGTTTTGCCTTTGTCTCAGGTTCAATAGAATCTTCCTTGGCTTTGGCATCACTTGTAATCTTCTTCTTGTTCAACTTTGGGCTGTCGCCATCCTCAAGATATACCGTAGCTTCCTCTTCAGTGAAATTGTTTGGTGCATCCTCAAGATTTGAGGCACATTCGTCCACTTCTGCTTGCATCTGAGCAATAGCATCAAGCTCTGACTGGAATTTCACACTCTGCACTAATTCGAATGGCAAAATACGCCCTTTAAGTCCGTCAGGAACCTCGACTTCGTCATCATCATCCTTCTTTATCTTATAAGCCTGCTCAACGGCACGAACCGCCTCCATACCATCGGTTTGGATTGTCTCAATGTCATTGACAATTGTCTGCCAGTTGTCTGCCAATGCCTGATATGCGGTATATTTATCAACAAGTGCGATTGATTGTAGGCGGCGGAAGATTTCTTCTGCAATGGCATCCTGCTCCTTCATTTCGTTTACAGACATGACATTGGTGATAAGGTGCTCATGAAGCATATCCTCGAAGCCTGCAAAGGCATCAACAAACGACTGTTTCAATGCCTTTACGTCCGCATTCTCGTTGATAGCATCAGCTATGCTCTCCACCTTCACACTTGCGTATGGACTGCCATCCTCATTTCTTTGGAATAGTTCGCCGCGCAATGATGGCAATGCCTGCCAGTAGTTTTCGAGCGAATCAATTTCACTCTCTGGAATGCCGCCAAACATAGTAGCGTAGATGTCATACTGCACAGCAGTTTCGCTTGAATCTACATAACGGGGGATGTTGAGGTTGTAACCATTCTGACGGATTTCGTCACGAGATACTGCACGAGAAAAACCAGGGATTGACTTTCTATCACGAACGGTATCGGCAATGCGCTTGATATCGCAAGCACGCAGTTTATTCTGTTTACCATCCTTTACAAATCCCTTTGAAGCATCAATGATAAGTACATCGTCATTATCACGATGCTGCTTCAGCACCATAATGAGTGTCGGAATGCCAGTGCCAAAGAAGATATTGGCAGGCAAACCAATGATAGCGTCGATGTTGTTCTTCTCTATGAGGTTCTTGCGAATCTTGCCCTCGCCATCAGCATCTTTTTCTGGATCACCTCGGAAAAGCACGCCATGAGGAAGAACGATTGTCAAAATACCATCAGGCTTGATGTGGTGGAGTTCATGGAGCAGAAATGCATAATCAGCCTTGCTCTTTGGAGCCACACCATAATCCTTGAAGCGAGAGTCCATTTCTGCATCAGCAGGATTCCACTGCTGAGAATATGGAGGATTGCTGACCACAGCATCCACATAAAGAGGCTTGGTCATATCACCGGCCTGTACGGGCCAGTCTTCATCAAGCGAGTCAGCACAGCGTGTGTTGATGTTATTGGGTTTGATACCACGCATCACAAGATTCATTCGAGTGAGGTTATAGGTATTCTCTTTCAGTTCCTGTGCATAGTATTTCACCTTGTTCTTATCCTCGATATGTCTGCCAACCGACTTACCAATAGTGATAAGCAACGAACCAGAACCAGATGTTGGGTCGTAAATTTCGATAGTATCCTTTGCCTTATGATGTTCTGCAACAATCTCCGACATAAGTATAGCTACCTCATGTGGTGTATAGAACTCACCAGCCTTTTTACCTGCATTGGCTGCGAAGTTACCAATCAAGTATTCATAAACATAGCCAAGCACGTCATAGTCTTGACTGCCATTGGTAGGAATATCCTTGATGAGTTTTATGAGGTCTTTTAGTGCGCGGGTTTGCGAAGCAAGATTCTCTCCAAGTTTACTAAGACCGGCCTGTAAAGTCAGGAAGATCTTTTCATAGACAGAGCGATAGTTCGCACTTATCAAACGGTCGAAATTGTTAAGTGCAGCACTCAGGTCTGCCACATTAAACATAGAATCAGGCTTCAACCATGTACTGAACAGATACTTATACTCGATAAAGTATCCGATATTGTTCTTACAGTACTCAATAGTATCCTTTGCATTAGCATCTTCATAGTCTTCAACAAGATAAGGCATATCCTCGTCAGTCCATCCATCCTTACGAAGATATTGCTCCTCGTTGTCGCAGAGGAACTTGTAGAAAATAAGACCAAGGATATAATCCTTGTATTCGTTGGCATCAATCTTCGAACGCATCTTGTTCGCCGACGCCCATATTTTATTTGCAAGTTGCTGCTTATTCATATATTTACTTTCTAATTATTTTATTCTAGTGATTTTATACAAGTTTTGACCATTTATTTGACCTTCAGTCAATTTAGTTATTAACTCACCATACCATCTTACAACATCCATTACCTGATAAAGGCAAGACCTAAACATGAAATTTAAATCAACCTTCTTGTGTAAACCATCTTGTATAATTATCGATCAGATTCTCTATGATGTAAGATATTGCTTTAGGCATGATGGAACGTTCGGCTTACCTATAACCGCTTTTACCCACAATTAATCTTTCAAACATCCAACAGGAACAACATAGATTCCATCAGTCCGTCTATAGGCAAAGTCACCGACGCCAGTTAGTACCATACAAAATGCAGGTGCCTTCATTCGGGAGGTATCAATAATATTGGTAAGTGCAGTTAATGTCTTAGCACCATCCTCAATAAGTTTTTCTCCGCCTAATTTTATCTCAATTAAACCATATGCACCATTACGCAAATGCACCACAGCATCACATTCCAAACCATTTTTATCCCTATAATGGTAAACTGAACCATCCAAAGCATCCGCATAAACGCGAAGATCACGGATACACATCGTCTCAAAAAACAATCCGAATGTATTCAAATCATTAATCAGGTCATTAGGCCCAAGTCCCAAAGCAGCAACTCCCAATGAAGGATCTACATAATATCTTGTGTCAGATGTGCGCACTGCTGTTTTGCTTCTCAGATTTGGATTCCATGCTGGCATATCTTCTATCACAAATATTTTTCGTAAAGCAGTAAGGTATGCTCCTACTGTCTCATCGCTGATGTTTCCTGTTTCATTTGTTGATATATCAGCAAGAATTGTTGCTATGCTTGCTTGAGAGCCCTGATGTCTAGCATATGAACGCATAATTCTCTTTGCTCGCTCCTCGTCTCTTTTTACGTTATCTACTCGTGATATATCACTATTTGTAATGGCTTTATAATACTCCGTTACTTGCGATAATGCTGCCTTTTCAGTTTTCTTTTGCAAAGACTTAGGCCATCCGCCACGACAAACGGCAAATGCAAGCATTGGCAACGCCAGTTTGTTTAATGCTCCTATTTTATCAGGAGTAAGAAACAAATCCGACAAACTAACCTCTCCTGTAGATTCTCCTGACTCCCAAAGACTCATAGGACGCATAGTAAGCCATCCGTATCTTCCGGTTCCAGTATGATGAATTTCTTTCATATCAACTGGAACTGCAGATCCTGTAAGCATAAACTGACCATCGTCATCTCTATGATCAACTTCAAACCGAATGGCATCCCAAAACTGAGGAACATGTTGCCATTCATCAATCAAACGTGGAGTTTCTCCTTCAAGCAAAAAACGGATATTTGTTTGCGCCATCTGTTTATACTGTTCTTGCTTTACCGGGTCGTCCATATAGATGATGCTTTTAGCTTGTTGTTCAGCCGTAGTCGTCTTGCCACAAGCCTTTGGACCTTCAATTAAAACAGCTCCCATTGCCTCTAACTTATCACGCAATAATTTATCTGCTATTCGATTTTTATATTCCATGGATACATAGTTTTTGCAAAGATAGGGAAATAGTTTGTGAATCATATAAATTGCAATACAAATTTGGGAATTTGGACAAAATATATTTGGTAATTTGACGTATTTTCGTTTGGTAATTTGGCGAATTATAATTATTTCCTTCGATAACTTTTCGTTTGCTGCTTACATACCGTTACTATCACAAACATCAAGCACCTCCTCCGATACGCCTCTTCTTCCTCGTCAGGTCTGCGGCCATCCCAGCGAAGGTCGGAAGAGAAGTTGCCACCGCCACCACCGGAAGACACACTGATGGGAGTTCCGCATATAAGGGCATCGGCAATGGCGAATATCTTTGAACGAATGGAGGGATTTGCCATTTGGTCAAGCATTGTTTCAAATATGGACTTCAAGTTATCGTAATTTTCAGCCAACATTTTGACATCCCTGCGCAATTGGAACAGTTCTCCGTAATCCGCCAGTACATTGCGCTGGGCAGATTCAATTTGCCGAGCAGCATCATTTCTGTATAGGGATTCTATCTTGCGAACAATCTCAGTAAATTGTTTGGCTATATGCTGGTTCTGACGCTCCACCCATTTGTCCGTACCGAACACAGGTACTTTTGCTGTAATTCTCGGCGGTGTGAAATCCACCTTGTGATTACGAAACGGCTGGATAACTGAACGAGCGTTAGCGGCATCTTTAGTCAGCAGCTCCAATTCCTGTTCTTTCTCATGGAGTTTATCGGATTTGTCTTCAAGTTTGGTCTGATATTCAGAAATCTGTTTCTGAATCTCGGACTTTTGGGATTCGTATTCTCTGAGTGCAATTTGACCGGAAGCCAAAGACTTGTCAATTTCTTCAAGCTGCGTTTGATAACTATAAATCTGCGTCTCCAATTTCTGTATCATTGTTTGAAGTCCCTTGACCGCTTTCTCCGCCTGCTTTGCATCTTTAGTAAGTTTGCGGATATAATCGCGTTTATGAAGGTGCTGCACATTACGCCCGTCAATACTGTCTCCACGTTCAAGCCCGTACTTGCTTCCCACCTCTTCATATAGCGAGGTGTGCATATCTTTCAATATCTGTCCATACTCAAACCTGTTCTTTCCGAACTTAGCCGACCACATGACACATTCACGACCGCTTTTGGTGCGTTGTCCGACAGGAACAATCAAGGCGTGAATATGCGGACTGCTTTCGTCAAGATGCACTTGGAATCCGACAATGTTTTTCTGTCCGTACCGTTTGGCGCACCAGCCATAGAGATCCTTCGCCCAATGTTCGATTTCCTCGCACCGATGCAAATGGCTGTTGTCGGCATCCTTTTCCAAATTGACGGACTGATCGCCGAAAGCCATTTCAATAGTCCTGTCGTGATTGCCACCGAAAATGAATCTGGCGCAACAATTCGGCTGAATCTTGCTGTCCGGTTTGAATGGTTTCCAGCCCAACTCTGACAGACGTTCCTGCAAACGAACTTCAAGCGGTTTCTCATGATAGCCCAACGGATGTATTTTCCCATCAGTACCGATTTCAAAATTCAACTTCATTCTCGTTTTGTCATAATTATTTGTGGCGTCTTGATTTTTCCTGTCAATCTTGTCATCGTTCCAACGCCTTTCGTTTTCGTTGGCTTCTGCCGTGCTGAATGACTTGGTAGCTTCAACGTGCATCGCTTGTTTTATATCAGTATTCATAATGTCTTTCTTAAAAGTGGTTTTAATAATTGGAGCTTGCTCCTTTGCCATATCATGCAGTGTGGCGGTGTCCGGATTTTATTGTCGTCAGGCAAAAAGTCCTTATTATGTTATGGACTTTCTATAAACTCCCGGAACAAGCTCCTCCGTTATTCAATAAGTTCCAACCCAAGTTCATCAATAAGTAATTGTAAAGCAGGGTTACGTTGAATCATTTGCTGGAGTATCTGTCGTTTGGATGGCGAAAAAAGAAAGAAGTCTGCTATGTCCAGTCCTTTGTTACGATGTTCGTCAGTCGCTATCCGTTCCAAGATGTCGGACACGGAGACTTTCTTGCATATTCCTAATAGCAGGGAGGACTTCGCCTTCCATTGTTCGCTCGCACCCAAATCCGGTATAAGAGTCACATCACTGCCTTGAAGAGCCAGCATTGCCTCACGATTAAAGCATCCGTTCTTTCCGCCGGTTGCAAGCCAGATATAATCAGGAATGAAGTGGCTCATGATAACAGCTGTCTTCTCACTCTCAACAAGCATAACAGGAGACGAAGATGACCCTTTCAGCAAATGCTCTCCAAACAAGCATTGCTTCAAATGGAAATCCGGCAAATGTAATTCCGAATGTGCCCAACTGACAAAGGCTTGAGGTTCTTTTATTCGATGCCCGTTTTCGGGATTATAACACATTATCTTTCCTGTGCTGACCAAACCATTAATATCAATCTGCCAGAACACCGCTGAACCACCCCATTTTGCAGATGTCCCAATACGATATAACTGGAACAAGCGTATGGTTTCTTCCTCGCCAAACACATTGCATAGATACCTATACAAAGGGTTGATTTCATAGTGGGACAGGCTTCTATCCACATAAGATAACGGTATGTATGAAGGAACTGTAAGAACTGGTTTCTTCTCAACGAACTTACATAGAGCAGCTTGGAATGATTCACCCACGCTTTGATCTCGTACCAATACATCAGGATTATCCTTGAAATATTCTTTGGGTGTATAATGATAGCCACACCTATTCTCGTGATCACACTTACCGACATTGTCAGGAAAGGCAATATCTCCTTCTGCATCGACATATTTGACAAAGCATCGGGGCTTTCCACAACTCGGACAACTAATCTTGCTGCCGTATTTGTATTTCTGCAAATGAAACCTGTACTCACTCATGGCTATCCGAATTGATTAGAGTTGCACTCTGCACTTTTGCACTTTGGGAAGATTGCCCATTATTCTTGTCCGAAGAAAGTGCAATAGTGCAAGATGCATTCGTATTTTCCGATACAGTCTTCCGATATACACCATGATGAATTTTCTCTATAAGAGGATTCTGAAGTCGGCACAACTGCTCCAAGGCATAATAGACAGTCCGTCGGGACATTTCAACCTTTTTACCGGCAACAATGGCATCACCGGTTGAGAAGGTTTCTCCGAGCAACGAGAGCCATGCTTCTTTGGTTTCACCAATACTATCTGAAACAATGATTTCCTGAATCCTTCTATAAGTCTCCTCATAGTAATCAACCATTCTGATTGCAGCTTTCACAGAAGACAATTCCACATATTGCATATCCGCTTCATCAACAACCCATTTCATGATTTGGAACAGCAAAGCCAAACGCGCAGCATGACCATTGAGTTTCATTTTCCTGCTTTCCACTTCCGCATCGTTTTCAATGGCATTTACAGAGTCAATGATTCTATTGTACCAATCATAGAAATACTCCTCAGCTTCCGCTGTCATTGTGAGTATGGCAGAATTGACTGAATTTCCCTTTTCATTAACATTACAAGGAATACCGAGTATTTTATCGATGATTGTTCTCCATTGATTCAGAATATCAGGTCTTACCGAAGCCAAAGTATTCCGCTTCCATACGGATATTGTCCTGTCTTTCGGATAGACAAACAGGAATCTATCAAGCAATCCATTGGCAAGGAACTCTGTGCGAAAAACTTCCTGCAACAGGTTAGTCTGTATCGAACCTATAAGATTGATACAAGGTTTCTTGATTAAAATAGGTCGGAGTTCAGATTTTCGAATTACTTTCAAGGGCTGTCCGCTATATGAAGTCAGCAAGTCCTCGATAAGATTGTTTTTATTGCTGTATCTTCTTACAGAATTGAAGAGAGCCAAGATTTCATCAACCACCAACGCTATCCCACGAAGGTTATACTGATGCGTATTCATCATTGCCTCCGGAGTAAAATCCGAAATGACAGTAGTCACCAAATGAGGCTTCTTCGGCAGATTGCTATCCTCCTCCTTATCCCGTTTGTTGCCAGAAACAGCCATTGCCCATTCATACTCTTTCCATTCCTCATTGTACTTCTCAAACATCCTGTCATCCTGTTCGTTGATAGGCTTGTATATGAATCCCAAAGGCGGAGTCTTTCCCAATCCTGAACGACCGATTAGCATCATATAAATGGAAGGACTTGTTTTCCATTCGCCCTTGATG